>Ga0209417_1003412_pt1 | contig 21343 bp, 21 predicted proteins | sample RifGroF2_FD_184002 | JGI IMG/M metagenome (GOLD analysis project Ga0209417, IMG submission 184002) | Groundwater microbial communities from Rifle, Colorado, USA - Groundwater F2 (SPAdes) (version 2) | ecosystem: Environmental > Aquatic > Deep subsurface > Groundwater | place: Rifle, Colorado... | reverse complement strand
TCCAACGACCGCAGCCCACATCAATTCTTCAAGTGGCACGCCACCAATTAAAAATAAATTCATCTGATCGAATCGCCAAAAATTTCCGACTACATCTGGAAATAATCGCGCGAAAAAAATTTGTTCAGAAAGAAAAACAAGAATGGCTGTAAATAATCCCGACAAAAGAGCATCGAGCAAAAGATCTTTTCGATCCGCGATCGTGTAGATTCCAATTATCAAACCGCCAACAATAAGGGCTCGTATTGATGCAAGTTCGAAAACTGAAATGAGCAAAAGAGATATAAATGCCCAAAGACCAAGTGTGAGAATAAGATGAATATACCAATGTACTGCAGGGTGTGAAGCGCGATATCGTTCGCCTTTTAATTTGTGAATATGCTTGCCAACAATGATTTGGTAGATAACAGCGGCGATGCCAAAAAGAGAAAACGAAAAAAGCAAATCTTCGATTCCAACGCCAGCAAACGAATTCGAAATAATGTTGCGATAATCACTCGAAACAATAACAAGGATTCCAGGCGCGAGCACGAGTCCGACAAGACTCATAATAATTTGTTCGTGTCTTGTTTTTTGTGAAAAAAATGCGATCAAAAGCCAAACAAGAAAAAGAAGTAGAGAAGTAAGAAGAAACGGTTGCATACCCGGTAGTACAACAATGATTTAAATTATTGGTTAATTATTTCTTTGACTGACATTGGTTCGACTACTTACGTTGGAGGTCTTACAATCTGTGTTATGGCACTGTAAACAGGAGACAGATCATTGTTGTCCTACCGGGCATATAGAGACATTTTATATGATTCCTTGACATGTGGCTACGTTGGGCGTAATTTATCAAAACACCGTTTGGTGTCTGAAAGGGAAAAGATGCCGTTCATTCCAGAAATGCACCCAAAGATGATTCCTGTTACATGGGAACACTTTGTGGCGAACATGCCGCCGCGTTCAATCGCGCTTGATGGATTTGTATATGATCCTCCTGCATTTGATCCTCGCGGTCCGCACGTTAACTTCGATCACCACAAAGGTCCGCCGCGAAGTTCAATGCTTTGCACATCAACTCAAGTTCTAGTTGCTGTGCGTGAAGGACTTCTTGATATGTTCATGCCAACAGGAGATGAGATCGTACGAGTTTGGATGAACGATTGTGATCCAGATGTCGGTCTTTCATGGTATGCGCTTGAACATCATTGGAATGTCAGCGCGCCAGTGAATTCTGCTCTGCACCGTTTGTATGGATACGTGCAAGACATGGACAGGGCTAGTGGATTGCTTGACAAGCCGCGCGACTTGCCGATCGTCAAACAAGCCGCATGGGTTTTTGAACCGTATTGGCAGTTTCGATTCTCTGGAGCGATCGATGCGAAAGATCAAACCGCATACATGGGTGTTCTGCGTGATGTGACACATCGAGTGAATGAGTTTCTCGCGGCTCGCGGCCGCGAACTTCCGATTGATGATCGCTACGAAGTGCTTGGTGGCGGAGAGGACTGGATTATGGTTCGTGAGATCGGACTTCAAGCGCGCATGAGGATGGCACGTCGTGGAATTCGCGCATTCGTAAGTGCTCGTCAAAAACCTGACGGGCGATGGGTGTATACGATCTGTCGCAAGAGTGCGTATGTCTGGTGGTTCCCTGTACCGGAGATTTGCGCGCAACTAAATACAAATGAACTTGAGGAGGATTTTTTCGGAGGTGGAGACATTGTTTTTGGAAACGCGCGTGGCAGTGGCTCAACGCGCGATCCACAACTGATGACTCTGGCGATCAATGCATTCTTGCAAGATCGCAACTTGCGAGCGCCATAACGTCTCTTGACCCGAAAGGGTCTTTTTTGTAAAAAAGTAGCAAAGTAGTAGAGTAGTAAAGTAGTAAAGGGGAGGGCAAGATTTGCGCAGATAATTTTTGCCCTATGTTACTTTGCTACTCTGCTACTTTTCTACTGTTCGTATGTTCACGGGAATTATTAAAGGAAAATTTCCAATCGTTGTTTTAGAAGACAAACCAGGTCTTCGAAGTCTTGAAGTTGCAATAAGTACGGTGTCATTGCGAGTCCCGTCGTGGCAGGACGAAGCAATCTCTTTAGGTTCAAGCATTTCCGTTGACGGAGTCTGTTTAACCGTTGTTCAAATCACAAACGATCGTGTGCGATTTGATGTAATGGAAGAGACTTTGCGAAAAACAACACTTGGTGATTTGAAAGAAGGTGATTTTGTGAACATTGAACGTTCAGCAAAAATGGGGGACGAGATTGGCGGACACGTCATGTCAGGTCATGTTTCAACAGTCGCGGAAATTATTGATGTGCATGAATTTGAAAATAACAAAGTAATGACTTTCAAAGTTGATCCAGTTTGGATGAAATATATTTTATCAAAAGGTTTTATTGGTTTAGATGGCGCAAGTCTAACTGTTGTTGATGCAGAAAAAAACAAAGGGACATTTCAAGTTTGGTTTATTCCAGAGACATTGCGTTTGACACGTTTTGGAGAAAAAAAAGTTGGAGATAAAGTTAATGTTGAAATTGATCCAGTAACACAGGCCATCGTTGCGACCGTGGAATTATATATGCAGAATCAAAAATAATTATGAAAAAAATTGCTATCGTTCTCGGATCGTTCCATAAAAAAGAAGTTGACCAAATGCTTGCTTGCGCGCGTGATGAAGCAATGAAAAATAATTTACAAATTGTCGAAGAAGTTTGGGTTCCGGGTTCTATTGAAAAACCACTTGCACTCAAACGTCTTCTTATGCGTGATGATATTGATGGAGCTGTCGCGCTTGGAATTATTGAACGCGGTGAAACAAAACATGGCCTTGTTATGGGCCAAGTTGTTTACGACGCTATTATCAAACTTCAACTTGAATTTATGAAACCGATCGGTCTTGGAATTTTAGGACCGGAAATTTTACCAGAACAAATTTTACCAAGACTTGAAGGCTACGCTCGCGCGGCAGTAGTCGCAACGGCTAAGATGATGGTTTAGTTAGTACGCCGGATTTATATAATTCGATCAAAGCAAGAAAAGCGGCAAGAATTGTTGGGCCGATAATTATTCCAATGAATCCAAACAGTTGAATTCCGCCAAGCACAGCGAGCAAAACCAGAAACGCGTGCATGTTTGTTGTCCCTTTGATGAGATATGGGCCAAGGAAATTGTCAGCAAGTCCAACTAAAATGACTGACCAGATAAGGAGACCGATTGCGGCGGTTGTTGAGCCAGTGAAGAATAGAAACAGAACAGCAGGAGCAAGCACAAGTGCGACTCCAACAACTGGAACAAGCGCGGCAAGAGCTGTCGTGGCTCCCCAAATTAGCGCGCCAGGCACTCCGAAAATCGAAAGTCCGATCGCGGCAAGTCCGCCTTGGATAAACGAAAGTATAAGCACTCCAAAAACGACAGATCGAACAGTTGCCACAACACGTTTGAACATTTTTTTGTCGAGCGTGTCGCGAAGTGGACTAAGGATGAGAACTTCATCTTGAAGTTTTTCTCGGTCAACAATCAGATAATAGAGTGCAATGAAAAAGAGGAAAGTATTGAGTAGAAGATTTGTTGCGCTTGAGAAAATACTTCCAATGTTTTGTAAAGCCCATTTTCCAACTGTTGCGCCAAGTTCTTGAAAATCATAAACCATGAGATAAGCTTGAACATTTTCTGGAAAAAGTGAGAGTAACGGCTGGATCAGTGACTGAATGTTTGCTATCCATCCATTATCACCAAAAGAACTTTGAAGAAGATCAGATGCTTGGCGAACCATTACAAGCGCAATTAAAAGCAAAGGGACAAAAACCAGAATCACAACACTGACTGAAAGAATCGCGGCTGACAAGCGAGGGTGTTTGAGAAATTTATTTATTCTTCGATCAATTGGCACAAGGACGATCGCCACAACAGTTGCGGTGAGAAGCACGAGCGCGAACGGTTGAATGATCTGCCAAAAAAGATATACAACGATCGCTGTCACCATTATGAAAAACCATTTTTCAATTGTCATGTGTTGTTGATTTGATTTCATACGATTCTATAATATCACATTTTGATTTTATCCATTCTCAAAGTTGTTCCGCCATCAGAACTATCCCAAGTTGTAATCAGAAGATCGTTGAGTAAAGCAGTATGAGGTCTGTGGGCTTTTGTTCCTTCGTACAGATATTCAGTGCTTTTGAGTTTTCCGTTTTTGTCGAAAACATATCTTCCAATTTTTCCTCCATCATCTGTTAGTACTCCAGGAGTCGGTGGCGGAGGCATTTCACCGCGACCGTACGCATTGACATTTGTACGTGAGTGTAAGACAAGACTGCCATCATCAAGATAAATTCCACTCACCATTCCAATTGATTGATTATCAAAATCCACTAACTCACGAGCTGTAACAAAATTCCAGTCTTTGTCATATTGAAGAAGTTGCACACCACTTTGTTGCAAAAACATAATTGTGTCGCTTGCAAGCACATCAAATCCATTTTTCGCGCTTGAGCCATTTCCATGTGTGAGCTTTCCGCTGCCGATATTTTTTGTTTCAAATACGTTTAAGTCTTTGTCCATTCGAAACAGTTTGTGACCAATCGTTGGCAGAAAAAACGCAGCAGTTACGCCTTCTGATTCTTGGACAAGAAACATGTCGTTTGTGATCAAGTATTCGCCTCCAAACGGAGGCCTTTCATTTTTTGGAACTTCATAGCGATCGACAATGTGGTTCATTGCAACACGTTTTAAATTTTTGTCTACTTTCACGGCATAGGCTGAATCGGCTTTTGGTTGTGAAAATACAAAATAGTGATAGCCGTGTGCGAAAACATGCCAATGATCAGCTACGCCTTCAACTTCATTTTTTGAAACAATAGTTTTCCAATTTAGTTTTGCTTTTGGATTGTTTGGATCAAATTTGGCCATGATTATTTCTTGATCTTTTTCAGCAGAAAGCACAATTTGTCCTTCGTCATCTGTCACAGCAAAAAGCCAAAGCGGTGCGTCAATTTGACCTTCAAAAATAGTTTGAAACGATATGTCATCTGTTGGAGCTAAGTTATTTTGGGGAGTGGAGTATTGTTGTGGTTTTAGTCCACAACCAGAAAACAGGAGAAATAAGCAAATCAAAATTAGATGAGATATTTTCATACAATTCTATTATCTCATGGATCTGTTCCTCTTGATATTTTTATGATGGTGTGATATCTTCGTGACGCCGTTTAATTGCGCGGCCCCATCGTCTATCGGTTAGGACATCAGGTTTTCATCCTGGTAAGGGGGGTTCGACTCCCCCTGGGGTCACCAACAAAAATGCTCAGCGCAAGCTGGGCGTTTTTGTTGGTGACTTGAGCAAGCCAACTGCTTGGCTTGCTCGTGGAGTCGAACGCCGGAGCCATGCCACGCCGACTTTGAGGGGAGGTGTGGCGGCGAGGCGGTGCCCAGCCCATCGAGGCGGAAGCCGAGATGAGGCGCGGGCGACTCCCCCTGGGGTCACCAACAAAAATGCTCAGCGCAAGGTGGGCGTTTTTGTTGGTGTGTAAATTCAGCTCGTAGATTGTAATAGTCTTGATTCAAGATTTAAGACCTGACCCAAGGATTTTTTAGATAATGATTTGGGGATAACCCCTTCTTGCTTTTTTTATGGGGGGGGGGTTAAAATCAAGTCAAGATAATGATATCGAATTAAACTTATTAAAATTTAATCCACTTTTTTGAAATAAGTTTTGTGGATTTTTCACATAACAGTATTTCAAAAGAAATAATAAATATGCCAGAAAGACAAGAGGGTTCACTTGGACCTGACACAAAAAAGTATAACGGAGATCACTACCGGGCTAATATTGAAGAGGACATAAGACTAGTCATTGATATTGCACAGGGCAATGGAGGAAAAATAGAAAACGACTTCGGTCATAACGGGATATTAACAATAGAGTTTAAACCAGACGGAACTGTTAAGGTTAATGATCCTGAAGAAGGAGTAATTGAAATATCGGCAGATCAAAATGCACACGATACAAAACTCTATCCGGGTAATGCAAATATTGTAGAATCAATAAGGGAAGCAACACTATTTTTGGAGCGCATAGTAAATACTATTCCCTCAGGGAATCTAGATGGAATGGGGGGAACAGAAGGTATTTTGCGTTCACACTTTGTGGTGCAAGCTGCGGAAGCTTGCTACAAAGCCAGCAAACGTGAACCAAAGGGCGATGAACTTCCATTTCAGGAATATGATAATTTTCAGTTTTCAAAAAAAAAAAACTAAATACGAAAGAATTGCCTGAATCTGAAAAATCAGTATCAGCAATAATGAAACAGATAAGAAAGTTAAAGGCACAATCTGTGTTACATGATCCAATCAAACCTAGAGATTTATCTGACAAGGAGCAGATGATGAAATACAGAAAAGAATTGGTTCTAATGCATATAAAGTCAACATGTGAAAGAGACGAAAACGGTTTATACTCGCCAGATCTACATTATGGTTCCCCATTTTACGATTTAGATGAGTTTCTTTATTATTTATTGAAGGCTTTTAAACCGGAGAAGCTTAATAAAAAAGACATTTATTACGGTCTAGACTCTAGAGAAACTAAATTAGTTAAGAGTATACAAGCGCGATTAAGAGCAATCAGGCCATTAGAAATTTTTAAAAAATACGACGAAAGATATCCAGCGGCTGAATACTGGAGCTTATCACAAGAGCAAATTGATGTTTTAGTCGAAATGCTAGCTTCATCAGGTTTTGAAATAGAGTCTACAACTCGAAATCAAAAAATGGATCATGAGAAAGACATGAATCATGATAGAACAATTGCTAATCAATTAAAACCGGAGATTGATAGATTAAATGAGAAACTCGTTTCAATGGGCTCTTATCGTTATTATCCTCACTCAATAGAATACGCTTTTAGCAAGTTTTAAGTATTAGATTCCTATATCAAAACGTCGCGTCGATGACTTTTGTAGCACTATTGGCGTCTTTCCAAGAAAAGGCCGTACTACTTTCAACTGTCACACCTACTCTATAATTACTGTAAAAAACATCATCAACAGTTTCGATCAGCGACACCCAATCTTTTCCAAAAATAGACTCCGCAATTGCAGCGTTTGCAATCGGTCGCAAAAGACCTGCGTACGAAATCGCGTAAACGGTGTTTGTTGAAAATTTTACCAAGCGCTCTGCAGGACGAAACGTTACATTTTTTCCAAGCGGAATATCTGATAGAACTTTTGCGGAAACGATCACAAGATCGTCAAAATCTTCAAACCATGATTTGAAAACTTTTTCAGTTGGAAACGCGTGTCGTTTTCCATCCACTCCATAATAGTAAACTGCCGTGCATGGATCGTTTGGGAGAACATTTCCAGAGCATCCCATTTTTATCAAATCACCGGGTGAAACATTTATTGAACCGGACGAGACAACAACAGAAACTTCTTTTCCACTCGCAACATTATTATCCGTGTCAGTGCATTTCGTATACATTTTTTTTGTTCCGTTTGTTGTGATTTTATAACTTGTATTTACAACGTCTTTTCTGATTGTCATGTTCGCGACTGACTTATCATCCAAAAACAATTCACAACTTTTCAAAAGATCATTGTCTGTAACTTGTGTTGAATAATAAACAGTTTCATCTTTGATCGCTGTTCTTGGGCTTACAGCTCCGACAATTGGAATGTCGGTTGGAGTTGCGGCAAAGGCGAAAGATGGAATTATGAAGAGGCTGATGAAAAATAAAATGGATGTTTTCATAAGAGTCGTAGTCATTGCGAGGAGGAGTTAAACGACGACGAAGCAATCTATGGAGATTGCTTCGGCCTTCGGCCTCGCAATGACAAAATTTATTGTTAATTTAATACGGTTATTTTACTTCAACTATTGTGTTTTTCAAAATAAAAAAACCCGATTGAAAATTATTCAGTCGGGTACTGACGATCGCCTGCATCTCCAAGCCCTGGGACGATGTAGGCACGTTCGTTGAGGTGCAGATCCATTGCGGCAAGAATGACAGGAACGTGCGGATGGTCGCGTTCAAGTCTGGCAACTCCTTCAGGAGCGCCGAGCACACCGACCATGAAGACGTGTTTCGCGCCAGCGTTTTTCAGATGAGTAATCGCGAAACTCGCGCTTCCGCCTGTTGCCAACATCGGGTCAAGAAGGAAACAAGTCCCTATGTCAAGTGGAATGTGCTTGGGAACCTTGCTTCCATGGCAGTGAGGCTCGAACGTCTCTTCGTTGCGTGAAACGTACATGTGCCAAATCAGCGCGTTTGGCAGAAGCGTGTGGAATGTCTCGAGCATTCCATCGCCTGCTCGCATGATTGGGACAAGTGCATGTCGTTTGGCAATGATTTGAGTTGATGAGATCGCAAGAGGTGTTTCAACAGATGTCTCTATTGTGTTGAGATGTCTTGTTGCCTCGAAAGCGAGCAAAGAACTAAGTCTGCACATCTCGCGACGGAAGTCGACTGGTGGCGTTGACTTGTCTCGGAGTTTGGAGAGCGCGTCTTTTGCGACAGGATGATCAAGAATCATGATGCCCATGAAAGGACCCTCCTTTTGTCCGAAGACAGCTTATTACAAAACAAAAAATCCATCAAACAGTCATTGTATGATGGACAGGAGCGCGCTTTGCGCGAAGTTCGTAGTATGCCATGAGCACAAGCACGAGAGAGACCATGAATATGCCACGGAATAAATAAACGATCGCGAGAACGTTCCCGTCCATCCATACTGGATACAGTGCGATCAAGCAAGTGACATCGGTCATACTCCATGTTACGAACGATTCCGTGTTTCGTTTCTCTGTCACCATCGTTAGGATCATTGGAATGTATCCAAGAGTGATCAGTCCTTGCGCGAATAGGTTTGAATTCCACGCATTACCGGTTATGAATCCGTACGCGGTAATGAGTACCGCAACAGCTAAATACCATTTTTCAAATGGTCTGAAGCGTGTTTCTCGTTTACCTCGCGTAAGGATCGCGACTACGATCGCGGACGTCATGAAAACATCGATCGTGTTTAGAAAACCGGATTTGAAGTTCCAACTGTTAGCTAGCAGAAATGTCACAAGGCTCAACACTACGCCTGTTAGAAACGTGATCCATGTGGATAGTGTTGGTTGTATCTTTCCTGTCCAAATCTTGTAGCAGTACAAACATGTTGTTGATATAAGGCACAAGATTGCAAGAACTGTGCAGACTTCATTCATGTTCCTCCGAAGAGCACTTCAACCACTATGATTGAAGACAAATAAGAATATCAGAGATTGACGAAAATGTCAATCTGCTGTATTCTTCCGCCGTTATGCAAAGAACAGACATCCGAAACATCGCAATCATTGCTCACGTCGACCATGGGAAAACAACCCTTGTCGATGCGTTTTTAAAACAGTCGCATACTTTTCGAGATTCTGAATCAATGGGAACAACAATCATGGATTCAAACGAACTCGAACGCGAGCGTGGAATCACTATCTTTTCAAAAAACGCTTCGATTAATTGGAAAGGGATCAAGATAAATCTCGTTGACACTCCGGGACACGCTGATTTTGGCGGCGAAGTTGAACGCGTTATGAATTTGGTTGAAGGATGCTTGCTTTTAGTTGACGCAAAAGAAGGTCCAATGCCACAGACAAAATTTGTGCTCAAAAAAGCGCTTGAGGCCGGTCACAAAATTATTGTTGTTATAAATAAAATTGATAAACAAGATGCTCGTCCAGGTTGGGTTCTCAATCACACTTTTGATTTATTTATTGATCTTGGCGCAACAGAAGAACAAGCGCATTTTCCAGTTTTGTATGCGTCTGCGATTCGTGGAATTGCTGGAACTGAACCAGTACTCGATCAAATGAAAGATATATCTCCAATTTTGGACGCTGTTGTTTCTGATATTCCTGGTCCAGTCGGAGATCCTGACGCTCCATTTCAAATGGCAATCGTGAATATTTTTTACGATAATTTTAAGGGACGTATGGCAGTTGGCAGAATCGCAAACGGGAAAATCAAACAAAGTCAGTCAGTTTTGCACATCACTCGAGGTGGAGTGAGTTCGCAAACAAAGTTAACAGTGCTTCAGATGTTTGATGGTTTATCTCGTGTTGATGTTGATGAAGCAATTGCTGGTGACATTGTCATTGTTGCTGGAATTGAAGATGCACAAATCGGAGATTCGATTGTTGATCTTGTTGGTGGAAAAGCACTACCTGTTCACTCTATTGAAGAGCCAACAGTGAAAATGACATTTGGCGCGAACACTTCTCCTTTTTCAGGAAAAGAAGGCGAGTATTCAACAGCACGCCATGTGGAAGAACGTTTGCAACGTGAACTTCTTAACGATGTAGCGCTTCGTGTTGAAAAAGCAGAAGGTGATGGCCAATTTGTAGTATCAGGTCGCGGTGAACTTCATCTTGCAATTTTGATTGAAAAAATGCGTCGCGAAGGATATGAACTTCAAGTGTCCAGACCGCAAGTTATTTTCAAAGAGGAAAAAGGTGAGCGTTTGGAACCGTTTGAATTGGTTTCGATTGAATGTCCAGAAACATTTTCCGGAATCGTAATTGAAAAGATGGGAAGACGTCGTGGAGAAATGAAAGATATGAAAGTTGACCCTTCGACAAGCTCAGGGAATAAAATCGTGTATCTTGATTTTGAAATTCCAACTCGCGGGCTTATTGGGTATCGAAATGAATTTTTGACTGACACAAAAGGGCAAGGAGTAATTAACACTCTTTTGCTTGGATATAGACCATTTGCTGGGGACATTGGTGCAAACGAACATGGCTCGATGATTTCTATGGAAGATGGAATCACAATGTCGTATGCGCTTTCGAATTTGCAAGAGCGTGGAGATTTGTTTCTTGATCATGCAGTTGAAGTTTATAAAGGAATGGTTGTTGGACAAAATTCTCGTTTGGAAGATATCGAAGTCAATCCATGTAAAGAAAAACGACTTTCAAACATGCGTTCAAAAGGAGAAGGCGAGGCTATCAATCTTAAATCTGCTCGTCACATGACTCTTGAAATGTGTCTTGAATATATTGGAGATGATGAACTACTTGAAGTAACTCCAAAGTCGCTTAGAATTCGCAAAACAATTCTTGTTAGTCATCTTCGTCGTCGTTCAAAAGATTAAAAGTAGCCGCAGGCTTTAGCCTGCGTGTGAAAGAATAATATGCGAGTGTTAGGGATAGAAACAAGCTGTGATGAAACAGCATTAGCTATTGTTAAAAAGAACGACAATGGTGAATTTGAAGTTGAAAAACATTTACTTGCATCACAAGTTTTAGTGCACGCAAAATTCGGTGGAGTTGTTCCAGAAGTTGCCGCGCGTGAACATATCGTGTCTATTTTTCCAATGCTAGAAGAACTTGGAATTGAAAAAGACGGACATGGAATTGATGCGATCGCAGTGACAGCTGGTCCTGGACTTGTGCCAGCGCTTCGAATTGGAGTTGAACTTGGGAAAATTTTGTCTTGGATTTGGAAAAAACCTCTTGTTGCTGTGAACCATTTGGAAGGACATATTTATAGTGTATGGATTCATAAAACACCCAACACCCAAAACCCAACACCTGTTTTTCCAGCCTTGTGTCTTCTTGTTTCTGGCGGTCACACAGAATTGATTCTAATGAAAAACCACGGGGATTATGAACTAATCGGAATGACACGCGATGATGCCGCAGGAGAGGCGTTTGATAAAGTTGCAAAACTTTTAGGTCTTGAATATCCGGGTGGCCCAGTAATATCAAAACTAGCAGAGCAAGGGAATCCAAACGCGATTTTATTCCCGCGCCCAATGATTGAAACGGATGATTTTGATTTCAGTTTTTCAGGTCTTAAGACGGCTGTGAAGAATTATCTTAAAACTTCTCCAGCTTCTTTTTCTCCCGACATTGCCGCTTCGTTTCAAGCCGCGGTTGTTGAAACACTTGTTACAAAAACATTGCGAGCGGTTGAAAAATATCAACCTCGATCAGTGATTTTGTCAGGAGGGGTTTCTGCTAATCAATCACTACGTTCATCGCTTAAACAAGTTTTGAATAAACAATTCCCAAACATTTCTTTTCACGCTCCAGAATTATTTTTAACAGGTGATAACGCAATAATGATTGCGATCACAGGTGCTCATCATGCAATGAAAAAGGAATTTGTGGATCCACTTACTCTTGTTGCAGATCCAAACATGAGATTTGTATGAATTTTACTTCAACCTCTCCAGATCAGACAAAACAAATTGCGGCTGACTTTGCAATAACGCTCAAAGGCGGTGAAATTGTTTTTTTGGAAGGCGAACTTGGAACTGGGAAAACTACTTTTGTTCAAGGAGCGGTAAAATCGCTTGGCTACGACGGTCCGGTTCGCAGTCCAACGTTTACGATTGTGAATATTTATCCAACCTCGCACGAAACAATAAAAAAAATTGTTCATGTTGATTTGTATCGCATAAAAAATTCGTCAGAGATTCGCGCGCTTGCTTTGGAAGAGCTTGTTCAAGACCAGAATTCGGTCATGTTTATTGAATGGCCAAACTTGATTGAGCCACTATTGAAAACAAAGCCAAGACGGGTTATATTTGAAGAAATAGAGATTGGAAGAAAAATAATCACTTAATAAATTTATATGGCAAGAGGTGACACAAGGCGCGGTCCAATGGACTTTTATTCAGGAAAGATGAACGAGGAAGATTTGTTTGGGAAGTTTCGTCCGTCAAAAAAATATATAGAAGCACATGAGTCAATGGCGAACGCAGATGGTTATGTTATGCGCGATGTGGCAATTGAGATAATAAGGAAATATTCAAATCAAGATCCTAGTAATCCTACGCAGCCTTTTGCAAAAGAATTGCGTCTTGCAGTGATGGATGAACTGAGTCTTGAAACTGATCAGGAAATGAATCGCTTAAAATTTTATACGGCTGTTGGGACTTCCGCCGATGTATTTCATGGTATTGATGGGTGGTTTGAATATGTTGATGATGATGGAGTGCGTGTAATTGTGACAATAGACGTTACAAAAAATCCAAAGAAAGATGAATGGAAAGCGGATGTGATAATTCCGGAAGTAGCTGATCCGGAAGAAGATGAGACAAAGTTTCTTGAAGAGACGGAAAGATATGCAAAAGAAATAGTAAAACAATTTGAAGTAAAAATGAGCATGATCGATGCAAAAACCGCCTAAGAAGCGGTTTTTTGCTTGACAGTTTTTTAATAAAGAGTAGGGTAATCTGTTCCCAGATCGGAGGTAGAAGAAATGGGAGCTGAATTCGAGTGTGCTGTCTGTCAGAATGGAAAAACAGAGGATGTAGTATTTCTGTGCACAGAATGCGCGCATCCTGATCGTGTGAGAACCTATTGCACGGGTTGTGGCCATAGGCTCGATCTTTCGCTAGAAAAAGCCAAGACATTGTTTTCGCACGCAGGGCTTTCTATCACTTATGCCGGGGTGGTGCTTCGTTTCAGTCGATGTCCAATGTGTTCACCTGAAAACGTGTCTCTTGACTGTACTTTCACAGTCCATCAAGACGGTTTCCCACCTTGCCTCGCGGCCGCCTAACGCCCCGAGGTTTTTTTATTCCCCAGCGACGCGTGAAACTTCCTCAATGGTTGTTAGACCGTCAAGGATTTTAAGCACGCCGTCTTGTTGCATCGTAATCATTCCTTGTTGTTTTGCGAGTTCACGCACTTGATATTCAGAAATAGATTCTGACATTGCCGCTTTGATTTCATTGCTCATCGTGAGAATTTCGTAAATTCCAACACGGCCTTTATATCCAGAATTATTACAAACCTCGCATCCTTTTCCTTTGAAGAATTTCCATTCAGATTCCACCGCCACCTTTTCCCCAGACGCTTCAGGAATTTCAGCGATAACTTTTTTAACAAATGCGAGTTCTTCTTGTGTCGGTTGAATAGTTTCTTTGCATTTTTCACAAACACGTCTGACAAGTCGTTGTCCGATAATTGCGTTCATTGCAGGAGCAAGCAAAAACGGTTTAACACCCATTGAAAGAAAACGCGGAATCGCGCCGGCCGCGTCGTTTGTATGTAAAGTTGAAAGCATTAAGTGTCCTGTGAGAGCGGCATTGATGGCGACATCAGCAGTTTCCAAATCGCGAATTTCACCGACCATCACAATATCTGGATCCTGACGCAAAATTGAGCGCAGACCGTTTGCAAAAGTGTAATTTTTAGACTGTTCAATTTGTGATTGATTGATTCCCTCAAGTTTATATTCAATCGGGTCCTCAAGCGTGACAACTTTTACGTCTGGTGTATTTAGTTTGCGCAAGACAGCATAGAGAGTTGTCGTTTTTCCAGAACCGGTCGGCCCGGTTGTCATAATCATGCCATGCGGTTTTTGAATTTCTTTTAATAATTTTTTTTCTGCAAGAGCTCGAAATCCAAGTTGTTCAAAATTAACGTTGATTGAGCTTGGTTTCAAAATGCGCATCACAACAGATTCTCCCCAAGCAGTTGGAACAGAGGAAACACGGACATCGGTATCTCCTGTTTTTAGATAAATTGTGAAACGTCCGTCTTGAGGGCGCTCGATAACATTGATTTTTAGTCCGCTAATTAGTTTGATGCGTGCGACAACTTTTTTCCAAAACTCGTGAGGAAGCGTTGCAACTTCTTGTAATATCCCATCGATTCGGAAACGAACCACGATTTGTTTTTCTTCGGCTTCGACGTGAACGTCGCTTGTTCCAAATTGAAGACCCGCTGACAAGATGATCGTCATTATATCAGTGATCGAAGCATGGCTTAATGTTTTTTGGATATCCTGATATGTTTTAAGTTGTGCTCCAAATTCTTCAATCTCTTCATCCGTCACTTTTACTCCTTTGATTATTTGTTTGATTATTGGCAAAGTCTCATACGCTTTTAGCGCGACACGCAAACTTTCTTCCGAAATTTTATAAAGTCCGCCATGTGCTTGATTGCGTTCTTGTAATTGGAACAGCAAGTCTTTTACTGCTTCAGATTCTGGCTGTGTTGAAGCAACGCGAATTTCAGGGCCAGTGAACAAAAAACACACAGTTTGAAGTTTCTGTGCTTGCCCAAGAGGGATTTGTCGAAGCGCTTCTGGCGAGATTGGAAAACCTTTCAAATTTACATATGGAACCCCAAGAGTTTTTGATTGTTTTTCCGATTCAATTTCTTTCTCCTTAAGTCGCACCTCTGACATTTTTTCAGAGAATGCTTCTTGGACAGAAGAAATACCAGGCGCGGTTTTAGTCGTAGACTTTGCGCCTGTGAGATTCAACAAGTTCTCAATGCTTTGGATTTCGTCAGACATAAAAGAGGGAATATTTCCCTCCTAGTTTATCATGAAGAAGCTCAATAATAGAAGTAAGAAGAAAGAAGCAAGAAGAAAACGATAAGGAGGCCTTAAGAAGCGATCGTGCGCCAGAGTTTTGAGAACAGTTTTATTCCGTGAGTTTTATGTGTGGCGCGTTTGTAAAAAAAACGCCACGCGCTGTATTGAAAAGTCACAAGCGCGCCTCCAAACGCAAGAATAACAGCAAGCATCAAAAGTCCTGTTATTATATTCATTACGAAAAATAAAAGTGGGGAACTGATAAGAAGAACAAGAGAGTTGAAATATCCAAAAGGAATTGAAAGAAGTATCATTCCTGCTAGAAGACCGAACACTGCAATGATAAGTATTAAAAATAAAAGAAATCCAAACTCCAATGTTGCAAGCCATTGTTTTTTAAATATACGCAGTGCTGAATAGATTGCGTTGAGAGCGTTTGAATTGGTTTCAACAACATCAACCAATGCGAGCAGTGAAATGATATGCAATATAATTACTGCTGGAATAAATATCAAAAAGTGGACAAAAAGAATTGTTGAAGCAAAGTTTTCATTGTTTTGAATGAACAGAAATACTGGAAGAATGAGGAGAGTTGTTAACACCAAGTAAAAGATTTTGGTTGTTAGGTCAATTAGAAACACATTCCAAAAATGTTTTAGAACATGTTTGCGAATTTCATGAGGATGTTTTTGAGGATTGCCAGTAGCGTGAATCAATGCGGCTTGGGAAATCACTCCACAAGCAATAAGAAAGATTGAGATAACAGTTCCGATTGTTAAAAATGCTGTAACTTGATTTGAACTAATCGGAATTAAGTATCGGATAAATTCGGATGCGTATGCATATCCAATGAAGGTTCGATCAAGTAGGTTTGTAAGAAAAGAACCTGTTTCAGTTGCTCTTTTCATTCCTGATATTGCAACATCAATAACTCCGCCTGTTGAAATAAGTCCAGCAAAAATACCAAAAATCCACAGCGATTTACGATGCCACGTGACATTAAAAGCTTCACGCAACAGCGATCGATATATCGTTGTGGATTTGTTCCTCCTTAGCATATTGTTAGCCGCTAGCTTTTAGCCATTAGCCGTTAGTTTGAAGATCGCTTCGAAATCGTCTTTTTCAATAGTTTCTTTTTCAAGCAAGATATTCGAAATTTTATCAAGATAATTTTTTTCCTTCTTGATTATATCACGAGCTGTTTCCATTGCGCGAGTTACAAGAATTTTCACTTCAAGATCAATTGCTTCAGCTGTTTTTTCAGAATAGTTTCTCTGTTCATGAATTTCACGTCCAAGAAAAACAAGTTCCTGTGATTCACCAAAGACTTGTGGTCCAAGTTCTTCGCTCATTCCATAACGTGTTACAAGTTCACGGGCTACACGCGTGCATTTTCGAAGATCATCAGACGCTCCTGTTGTTACATCTCCAAATGTTTCTTTTTCAGAAATGAATCCACCGAGCATCACAGCCATGTCATCAATAAATTCTGATCGTTTGTGCAAGCGGCGATCTTCATTTGGAAGTTTCAAAGTGTAACCACCGGCAGATCCGCGCGCTATGATTGAAACTTTGTGAACAGGATCTGCGTTTGGCAACATTTTTGCAACAAGCGCGTGACCAGCTTCGTGATATGCAGTAATTTTTTTCTCTTCTTTGTTCATTAGGAAACTTTTTCTCTCTGGTCCAAGCAAAACTTTTTCAATTGAATCGAACACGTCTTCTTGGTTGATTTGTTTTCTATCAAATCGCGCGGCGCGGATAGCCGCCTCGTTAAGAAGATTCATCAGATCAGCTCCTGAAAAACCAGGTGTGCGTTCTGCAACACGACGCAAATTAACTTCAGGGACAAACGGTTTGTTCATTGCGTGGATGTTGAGAATTTCTTGCCGTTCATTAATGTCTGGAAGATCAAGAACAACTCGACGGTCAAAACGCCCAGGGCGAAGAAGAGCTGGATCAAGCACGTCAGGTCGGTTTGTTGCCGCAACAACAATTACTCCTATGTTTGGAGCAAATCCGTCCATTTCAACTAGGATTTGGTTGAGTGTTTGTTCACGTTCATCATGACTTCCGCCAAGCCCTGCGCCGCGCTGGCGTCCAACAGCATCGATCTCGTCAATGAAAACAATACATGGTGCTGATTTTTTTGCTCGTGTGAATAGATCACGCACACGACTTGCTCCAACTCCAACAAACATTTCAACAAATTCAGAACCACTGATGTGGTAGAAGGGAACTCCTGCTTCGCCAGCGATCGCGCGAGCCATGAGAGTCTTTCCAGTTCCAGGTCTACCCATCATGAGAACTCCTTTTGGAAGCTTGGCTCCAAGATCAGAGAATTTTTTTGGATTTTTCAAAAACTCAACAACTTCTTGAAGCTCCTCTTTTGCTTCTTTTGAACCAGCAACATCTTTGAATGTAACTTTTTGTTTTGTGTCTTTGAGTTCGCGCGCGCCACTCATTCCAAATGACATTGCTTTGTTGTTCACCCCTTGCATCTGCCTAATCATGAACCAAAAAATTACAATCAAAAGCAAAAGTGGAAGCATTGAAGGCAAAATCACACCAAGAAAATACGATCTTGCGCTACGGTCTTTGATAGTGATGTTTGCCGCGCGAATACTGTCAGCTTCAAGACCGTAATCAGAAAGTGCGTTTTCAAGTGAAACTGAACTATCCTTTCGTGCTTTTTGTTCAGTCCCATCTTTAAGTGTGATTTGAACATCGGATCCCTCAACAGTCGTTGATGTTACGAGTCCATTTTCGATTTCAGTAGCAAGTTTTGATAGAGAGATTACTTCCGGCTTTGTTGTTCGAAGCGATATGCTTGAAAATATCGCTGAAACAAGAAGCACAGTGACAAGAGCGAGTATTATGTTTTTTGAAAGAGGTTTCATAAATGGAGGCAATGGAGGTAATGGAAGTAATGGAGGGAGCTATACCTGTTCTTCCTTTACTTCCTTTTCATCCTTCTCGTCCTTTACTTCCTTTTCTTCTTCTTTTTCGTTCATCTTTTTCCAAATAGTTTCGTCAATTGCTTTTACAGAAAGACCAAGTCTATGTTCGTCTGGTTCAATTGAAACAACTCGGAATGTGATGGTTTCACCTTGTTTTCCAATCGTTGTTACGTCTTCAACTGGTTGTTCTGAAAGTTCGCTCACATGTGCGAGTCCATGGATTTCTGGATCAAGCTCAACAAAGAATCCAAATGGATTTACTTTTAGAATTGTTCCTTGAACTAGATCACCAACATGATAACGGTTTTGAACGTTTGCCCAAGGGTCTTCAACCAATTTTTTCATTGATAAGAAAATTTTACTTCCTTCAATTCCGATAATTTCTGCTTTCACAGTTTGTCCTATCGAAAGTAGATCGCGTGGATGATCAATTCTCTGCCATGCAATTTCGCTGATATGAACCAAGCCTTCAAGAGCGTCAAATTTTACAAATGCACCAAAGTCAGCAACTGCGGTAACTTCACCTTCAACAGTATCTCCGACTTTGTATTGTGAAATGACGTTTTTCTGCGCGTCTTCCCAAACGGATTTTTCAGAGACAATAAGTTTTTCGTCTTGCTCGTTAACATCAATAACACGCACATCCATTGATTCACCAACGTATGATTTAAGTTTTTCTAGAATTTTGTTTTTGTCACCGCCGCTCACACGTGGATAATGTTCAGGCGACAACTGTGAAACCGGAATGAAACCTGAAATGTTTTGAACACAAACAATCAAACCTCCTTTGTTTGCTTCCAAAATTTTTGTAGGAACTGTTTGACCAGTTGTAAAAAGTCTGCGCAATTCTTCCCAAGCGCGTTGCTGTCCAGCAAAACGGAATGAGAGTTCCATTTCTCCGTTTTCATTTTCGCGATTTATTATAGTCGCTTGTACTTCCTCGCCTGTGGCAAGATTGCTGTACTCATTGCTTTCCGCAAAAAGTTCGCGTCCTCGAACAACCCCTGTCCCAACACCATCAATGTCAAGACGAATTTCTCGTCGTCCAGCACCGATGACTTTTCCAACTACCACGTCGCCGACTTTGGGGACATTTAAATAATTTCCCTCCTCAAGAAGTTTTTGAAAATCTGACTGATCTGACTGATTTTGCTGTGTCATAATGTTTCCGGAAGACAATGCGCAGAGATTCTGCGGGGTCCGTCCGGGGCTAATAATAATGAATATACGAGAGTGTACATGGTAATATGTCTGTGGTCAAGATTGAAGAAACCAAGTAAAATAGTCATGAATAAATATGCCTATTCCTGAAACAAGTCAGCATCAAAAAATCCCTGAATCTGTATATGTGCCTTTGCCAGAGACGACTCAAAAAACAGTCGAAATTAAGGTTGGAAATGATCTGACTGACCAGCATGGCAACAGTTACAAAATTTTAGAGAAGTTAGGACAAGGAGGTGTTGGAAATGTATTCAAAGTCGAGGATGAACGTTTAGGCTTGATTCGCGCCATTAAAGTTTTAAACACTCGCGCTAGACTCGATTCGAATATTGTTAAACGTTTCAATCGTGAAATTCATCTTCTTGCCAAAATGAACAATCCGTTCGTACTTACAGCGTATGACGTTGTAGAGTTTGATATTGATGGAGAAAAGATTCTTGGACTGATAACTGATTATGTTGAAGGAAAAGACCTTGATTATATTATTGAAGAATACGATCGTCTGACACCACAATTTGCCGTAACTTTGGCAGGTGAGATTGCGTTAGCGCTTGAATCAATGCGTGAGCTTGATATAGTTCATCGTGATATAAAACCAAAAAACGTGTTGATTCAAAAACTTGCTGATGGAACTGAAATCGCGCGCGTTGGAGATTTTGGAATCGCGGCTTTGACTGAAGACGCGCGTATTGAAGTGTTTAGAACCGCACAAGAAGAAGATAATGTTGAATGGGCAGAAGTAATTACTCAACACGGTTATACAGTTGGAACAGCAGAATACATGCCTCCTGAAGCTTTTCGTGGAGAACTTCCAGATCATCGTTCAGATCTTTATTCACTCGGCATAACACTTTATGAAATGATTACAGGCGTTCGTCCGTTTGATTGCGCGACATTGAGGGATTTCGTTATTGCGCATCAGTTGGATACTCCAGCAAGTTTTGAAGAAAAAGGAGTAAGAGACGTTCCAAAGTGGCTTGAAAAAATTGTGATGAAGTTGCTTGAAAAAAATAAAAAAGATCGTTATCAAGCCGCGGCTGATGTTTATACAGATCTTCGAGAGGGAGCAAGAAAAGAGTATCCTGAACTTATGGATAAAATGCCGTTTGTATGGACTCAAGATCGTCTCGCAACCTAACTACTAACTTCCAACTTTTCCTTATGTCCCATCAATACCAGTCCTTATTTGATGAATTTTCTTACGCGATAAAACACTTTGTTCCAACTCTTCCAAAAGAAATCAAACAAGAAGCGCAAGCAGTGCTTGAACGTTTGCAAGCAGATGCAAGTGTAGATGAATTAACAATCAGAAAATCGTTTCATGATGTTGGGGTTAAAGAATATCCATATCGTCGCGCGTACATCGAGCTAACGCATGGTTTGGCTGAAGATGAAATGAACGCAATGGTGCTTGAGCATGTTGAACCAAACGTTCGTGCGATCATAAAGCCACATCTTGATTCCGGTGTTTCACTTGATGAGCTTATTCAAAGTGATATTTTTATTGAACAATTAACACCAGAGCAAAGATATCAAGTTGAAGATGGAATTATGGTTGCGCGAAGCAAGTTGGCCGATTCATTAAAAGGACATGTCAGTGCTGAAAGTGAGGAATACGCGCGGCTTGTTGAGAAGTGGAAAGATCAAGCTGTTCAGATTGATAAAGCAGTTTCGGATTTGAAAGTATTAGCAAGTGAGGGAAATGAAAATCAAAAACGAGAGATTCAAGAAAAAGCGGCTGTTTATAGCGAGGGATTTTTGATTACAGAACGAGATCCGGAACTTTCAGCGATAAAAAAAGAGATTGAATATTGGCAAGAAGTGATTCATCCGACAGAATAATTACCTCTT
>Ga0209417_1003411_pt1 | contig 21355 bp, 23 predicted proteins | sample RifGroF2_FD_184002 | JGI IMG/M metagenome (GOLD analysis project Ga0209417, IMG submission 184002) | Groundwater microbial communities from Rifle, Colorado, USA - Groundwater F2 (SPAdes) (version 2) | ecosystem: Environmental > Aquatic > Deep subsurface > Groundwater | place: Rifle, Colorado... | reverse complement strand
TCTGGTCCTGATGAGGCAGGTAACGCTCCTTTGTAATATTACTCAACTTCTTCTGACACAAACTATCTGTGTTTTCAGACATATATTAACCAGCATCAGCATTAGCGGGACTTCAATCAGAACGCCAACGACCGTTGCCAGCGCCGCGCCTGACGAAAGCCCAAAGAGCATGGTAGAGTTGGGGATCGAGATCGCCCACACACAATCCGGTGGCATAGCGCATGACTGGTAAAAAAGACATATCACTCCCCTATTTATCTTGAGGGAACCAATGTTTTGTTCTATTGGCAATTCTTACCAGAACCAGCATTACGGGAACTTCGACCAGTACCCCGACAATGGTCGCCAATACAACCGGCGAAGCCGTGCCAAAGACGGCAATTGCCACCGCGACTGAGAGTTCAAAAAAGTTAGAAGCGCCAATCATGCCCGCAGGAGCAGCCACGTTGTGCGGCAACTTTAGCCATTTGCAGGGAATGTAGGCAATAAAGAAAATAAGGAACGTTTGAATCACCAGCGGAACCGCGATCAGAATAATGTGTAACGGATTGTTGATAATCACATTCCCTTGAAATGAGAAGATGATAATCAACGTAAGGAGCAGTCCGCCAATAGTGGCGTGGTTGAACTTCGGGATGAATTTATTCTCAAAGTAATCCAATCCTCTATGCCTGACGATCACGAGTCTGGTAATGATACCACCAGCTAGAGGAATTACTACAAACAGCAGGACGGAAAGAATCAAGGTGTTCCACGGAACGGATATGTCGCTCAATCCCAGCAGAAATTTCACAATCGGAATGAATGCAATTAAAATGATAAGATCGTTTGTCGCAACTTGAACTACCGTATACGCTGGGTTCCCTTTGGTAAGATGACTCCATACAAAAACCATCGCGGTACACGGTGCAGCGCCTAAAAGAACAGCGCCCGCAAGGTAGTCTTTCGCCAACTCAGGCGTGATCCAGTTTTTGAAAATCACATAAAAGAACAGCACGGCGAGACCATACATGGTGAATGGCTTGATCAGCCAATTGGCAATCCAGGTCACGAACAGTCCTTTCGGATTTTTTCCGACATTACGGATGCTCTTAAAATCAACCTTCATCATCATAGGGTAAATCATCAGCCAAATCAAAATGGCAATCGGAATGGAGACTTGATAATATTCAAACTTGCTGAGGAATGCCGGAAACGCCGGGATGAATTTGCCAAGCAGCACCCCCGCAATCATGCATAAGATTACCCATAACGTTAGATATTTCTCAAAGAAACCAATCCCTGAACTTTTTGCTTCACTCATTCTATTTCCTCATTGGTTGCGTTTGCTTCACCCGCAGATTTCATGCTGATAGATGCCTCGGCACCACGCTGAATGGCGTCTCCCACCTCCACCGCGTCTTTAATCTCCGCATCCGACAATCCCAGTTCCTTTGCTTTGTTCAAATAACAGATAACGCAAGGCTGGCAATGCGCGGTAATTGACGCGTCGACAGCAATCAGTTCCCGAGTTTTTTCATCAAGCTTGCTTTTTAAACGGAGGTTTTAATCACCGAAATGTTCAGGCTGGTAATATAATCACTCAGTTTATCTCCCTTCGGCAACAATTCGATTATGGAAAGATACAAGGGGTCATTCCATTGTGTCATTTTATCAACATAGCCTGATTTCTTTTCAAATCTGAATTCCGAAAAACCTGCATCCTTTATCATTTTTTCTGTCTCATCCGTCAATACCGCTCCAGCGACACAGCCGACAAGCGCGGAAACTGCTTCGAGAACATTTTCAGGAAGCGGCTTCAGTAACGCCAGATCGGAAATCGCAGCTCGTCCGCCCGGTTTGAGAACACGAAAAATTTCCCTCCACACCTGCCCTTTGTCAGGGGAAAGATTTATGACACAGTTTGATATTACCACGTCAATACTACTGTCCGCCACCGGCAGGTGTTCTATTTCCCCGAGCCGGAACTCGACATTCTTCAATCCCGTCCGTTTTGTAAATTCGCTGATATTGTTTCTTGCCTTCATAAGCATTTCATATGTCATATCAACACCAATTGATTTACCGGTTTTCCCTACCTTTTCAGCGGCAATGAAAACATCAAATCCGCCGCCCGCGCCCAAATCCAGAACAACATCGCCTTCCTTCAATGACGCGATTGCCGTTGGATTACCGCATGACAAACCCATGTTTGCACCATCAGGCAATGAGGCCAGCTCCGTTTGGGAATATCCCAGTTCTGTTACCAGTTTTTCGCTGTTGTCATTGCAGCAGCATGATGATTTTTTCCCGACCGCAATTTCAGAATAACCTTTCCGTACACAATTGCGTATATTTTCCGCTTTGCTTTCTTCTGTTTTTTTCATGGCCTGTTTATCCTCTATTTAAATACCCGGGCAGTTTTAAAATAAAATCTTTTATTTCATCTCTTACTTTGCGGTAACAATTCAGCTTTTCTTCTTCGCTTGCGGCTTTTTGGGCAAGTTTGGGCGGGTCGTCAAAGCCGACATGTATAACTTTTGTTTTTCCCGGAAAAAACGGGCAGTTCTCATTTGCGTGACCGCATACGGTTATGACATAATCGAAATCAATACCTCTGAGTTCATCCAGATGTTTTGATTTATGTTTTGAAATATCAACGCCAGCTTCTGCCATCACCTTGACGGCATGGGGATTTAAACCGTGGACTTCAATTCCCGCAGAATACGCGTCAATCACTCCGCCCTTCAAATGCCGCGCCCATCCCTCGGCCATCTGGCTCCGGCAGGAGTTGCCCGTGCACAAAAAAAGTATTTTAAGTTCAGACATTATATAATACCATAAATGTATATCAGACAATAATATATTCCTGCGAAAATAAACAATACCCCCGCCGTATAACGGAACCATAATTCAATTTTTGTAAGGCAATGAAACGCCTTGCCGAGATATTCACCGCCGAATGCGATAAGGAAAGAGAAGGCTATTACCGGCAATGCTGTTCCAAACCCGTAAATCGCGGGAATGATAAAGCTGCTGCTGTTTTTCAAAGACAATGGTATCAAGGCCCCGAAGAAAAGTCCCGCTGACACCGGACAGAACGAGAGAGCGAAAAGTATTCCTATCGGCAACGCCACCCATGCGCCTTTTTTTTCCGCCTGCTTCTGAAGTTTGTCGGCGCTCAAAAAACTTAATGAAACACTCGAACCCAACATACCAAGCAGCACCATACCCAGAAGAATCAGCACGGGGCCCAGTATGTCGTTCATGTATTTCTGAAGGAAGCGCGATACTTCTCCGCTTACAAGAACGCCTGATACAATCGCGGCGCCAAGCACAACATAAGTAAGAGTTCGTCCTGCTGTGTACAGAAGCCCGGAGAGCAAAACCCATCGGTCATGGCCTACCTGCCGTCCGATAAATGAAATCGCCGCAATGTTTGTCGCCAGCGGACACGGGCTTATCGCGGTCAGGATTCCAAGCCAAAGAGCTGAAAAAATAATGTACCATGTCATTTTGCATCCTCCTGTTTAGGCAGGAACGACTGGATCGCCTTGCTTAGATAAGCGTTGAATTCAGCAGGTTTATCCAGCAAGGTCCAGACTTCATCCAGTCGCTTGTATTCGATGATATTCCCGTCTTTTTCCTTTGCAACTACAACACAGCTCGAAATAACTTCAAACTGTCTGGCAAGTTTTTCATTTTCCTGAAAGTTCACTGTTGAGAAAATAATTTCTCCGCTTTTCAATCCGTCAGCGAATTTCGAGTTTAGTAATTCTTTCGTCATTTTTTCGATTGTATTACAGGTAACACAGCGAAAAGCCGCATGCATATAATAAACATGGATGGCATCTCCGCCGGTATTTGTTTTTTCCTGTATGATTTGCTTCGTAACACTGTATTTGCCAAGAGCGAAACCGATGCTGATTAAAACAAAAATCAGAAGCAAATTTTTAATTATATGTTGTGTTTTTTTGATCATGGTCAAGTATTGCCCGTTTTGATTTTGCTGTTTTTATCGGTTTCTGTTCCTTTGGAATTTTTCTTGAGCTCCTGAAAATCATATCCCAGTGATTTCCATTGTTTCAGAATATCTTCCTTCGATATAAATCCCTCATGCCGCCAGAGTTCTTTGCCATCCTTATCGAAAAAAATCTGAGTGGGTATTGTTTCTATCTTGTATTTTTTAGCTTCTTCGGCATTTTCAGACAACCATACGTCAATGAATTTTATTATTAGGATGCCATCATATTCCTTTTCAAGTTCCTCAAGTATCGGGGCCATCATTTTACAGGGAATACATTTTTTCGCGCCCAAGTCGATCATTTGGGGAAGCTTAACTTCCTGTTTCTCATTGGTCTTGACGGGTGTTTCATTCGATTTTGCGGAAGCCAGTGTGAGCGCACAGGATTTTCCAGAGGAGGAACAGGGGCTTTTCATTTGCGCCACGCAGATTACCCCGACTATTGCCACTGCTGAAACTAAAAATATTTTTAGGATACTTAACTTTTTTGGGTGGAAATTATTCTCGCTGTTCATTGCCTTATCCTTTCAAATTTTAACAAGCCAGTTTTTCTTTTCCCACGCTGACGGCCTTTTCAATATTGCCTTCAGTCGCGCCAGTTTCGCCTTTTCGCATATCCAGTTCTGAAAGGTTCAGATATTCAAATTTATCGAACCCGGCTTTTTCCAGGCAGTTTTTTGCGCAACTCAAAGGACATCCATCTATCACCAGGATTTTCGAGGCGCTTTCTGTTGATTTCATGATACCGCTGACACGCCCGCCTATTCCGGCAAGACAGAACATTTTTCCAACTCCGTCTTTCATCAGTTTACGCGCTGCCCTGTCTGCTATTTCCCCAACGTCCGCCGAACCCGAACATGGAAAAATAAGCTTCGGGGCCGTTCCGCATGCACATGATTTTTTTTCACTCATAATCATCGGTCCTTATTTTAAGATTCCTTTTAATTCTTCGACAGATGGAACTTTGCCTACGACTTTTACCGTCCCGTCCACCGCCAACGCCGGTGTCATCATCACACCGAATCCCATTATTTTGTTTATGTCCGTGACTTTTTCCAACTCAAAGTCAAGCCCCAGTTCTTTGGCGGCCGCTTCCGCGTTTTCCGCCAGCTTCTTGCATTTCGGACATCCCGTACCTAAAATTTGAATTTTCATCTGAAACACTCCTGTTTTTAGTGTTATATATTCTATTAATAGACAGGGATTAACCCCAGAAAGTTCCAAATATTATACCAGACCCTGTTGCCATTATAATCACAAGCAATACGAAAACAACCGTTTTCTTTGTCCCCATAACGCTTCTGATGACCAGCATGTTGGGAAGGCTCAGCGCCGGGCCAGCCAGAAGCAGTGCCAGCGCCGGGCCTTTGCCCATGCCGCTGCCTATCAAGCCCTGAATGATAGGCACTTCGGTCAAGGTGGCGAAATACATGAACGCGCCGAAAAACGAGGCGCAGAAGTTGGACATAAACGAGTTGCCTCCAACTGCCGCAGCTACCCATTCCGATGGAATCATACCTTCTTCACCGACACGTCCGAGGAGAAATCCTGCGATCAGCACCCCGAAAAGCAACAATGGCAGTATCTGCTTGGCAAATGTCCACGACGAACTGAACCACTCGCCGGTTTCCCCTTTATCCGTGCTGGTGAATGTGGACAACCCGATAGTTCCCGCAGCAAACGCCAATAACGGCATGGATGGAAATGCAAACGCCAGAATAATCACCGGAATTGCAGTTGCAAGAACCTTCCACAGTTTGACTTCGAACCATTTGACTAAAATGGCCCCCAACGTCACCGCGAAAAACGAGGTAATCGGCCATTTCCACATATACAGGAGATTCCAGATGCCGTTCGGGTCGTCGGATTTGCCCCAGTTGGCGAAAACCAGTATGGCCACCATCGATGCGAAATAAATTGAGTTCTGCCATAACGGACGCTTTACTTCCTGTTCCGGCATTTCCGCCTGAGCTGCCGCCTTAGCTTCCTCCTCCTTACGGAAGATCAGATGCATGGCCACACCAATAATTACGCTAAATGCAATAGCCCCTATGGCCCTGGCAACACCGAGTTCAATTCCCAGTATCCGCGCGGTCATCGCAATTGCCAGAACATTTATCGCAGGCCCCGAATAAAGAAAAGCACATGCCGGCCCCAATCCCGCGCCCATCTTATATATCCCGGCAAAGAGCGGCAGGACAGTACATGAACACACCGCCAGTATCGTGCCGGAAACTGCCGCCACACCGTAGGCCAGAATCTTGTTGGCTTTCGCGCCGAGATACTTCATGACCGCCGCCTGACTGACAAATACACCGATTGCTCCAGCGATGAAAAATGCGGGAATCAGGCATAACAGGACATGCTCCTGCGCATACCATTTAGTCAGATAAAAGGCTTCCAGTACCGCATGATCAAAACGCGGTATACCCACGGGCAGATAAAAACACACTAAAAAAACCGCAACTATCAATACAAGCTTTTTCCATTCTTCTTTCCAATTCATAAGCCACTCCCAATTTTACAATTTGCCAATTAACGAATTATCAATCAAAAAATCAGCCGCAGATACCCTTCCTTGATACTTTTCCGGCTTTTCTGATATCAGCCTTGACCGCATCATCTTCGTTCAGCCATTTACTCATAGAGCGCAGAAGCTCCCTGGCATAAACAGTCCGTGAAGACCGGGACAGGCTGTAATCAACCCATTTGCCATCCTTCAAATCATTTATCAATTCCACATCCCGGAGTATGGTGAGATGTTTTGAGACCGTGGACATGGCAAGCCCCAACACCTCCGCCAGCTCGCATACGCACATCGGCTTGCACTGAAGCATTTTGATTATCCGTATTCTATTCTTGTCAGAAAGGGCTTTAAAAATTCTCGATAGCTCACGCATAAAACAATCCTGTCATTTCGTTATATGACGAATTATATAACTGTTGAAAACAAAAAGCAAGAAGTAAAAATGGAAATTTTCAAATTTTCCCGGCAAGATGCGCGCGCATCGCCTTTATAGTGCACCATGAACGCCTAGGAAGAAAAGGCAGAGTCCCTGTCCGCCTGAATTTCCCGGCAAGCTTGTGATTGAATGTTTTTCCCGAGGTGATAAACTGCCCCCAGAAGCCGTAATGCCCCTGGACATCTTCCAGGCAGGGTCCCATATTATCAGTCCATTCAGCCGGAAACAGTTCAAGCCATCGCGGATATGAATTAAGCCATGTTCCAGTGCCGATTTCAGTCACCCCGAACCTTGTTTCGCATTGCTTCATGAGAACAATGAAACACGCGGGGAGATAATTCGCGTCATCAAATATCGACGCAGGGTAACAGGCATTCGCTATGTGGAAACCAATCCTCTGAGGGTTTTCTTTTTCCTGAGACAAATTATATCTCAGACTGCCGCACTGGTATTTTGCGATATCCACTCTGTCATGTATGTAAACAAGGTCCCTGTCAATGCGCTCCAACATTACGGGCGCAAGCACATCCATACAACTGTTTTCAAAAGCCTGAAAGTCATTTTTCTTTTTTGCGCTCTCATAAAAAGCCTTCATCTGTCCGACAATATCCACCCACTCGGGATAAACGGAATCATCAGCGACTTTGTCAATATGTTCGGGATTGAATTTTGTTTTGCGCCATATATCGACTCTTTTTCTTATGACAAAATCAAATTCTTCATCCGGATGCTTTGCGAGCCAGTCCCAAGTGAAAAACAACGCGAGGCGCGCGCTGGACAAAAGATAATCCTGATGAAGTTCACGGGTAATTTCCGAATACATAAGCTTGCCCCTTTGGAGATAAAATATAACACACCGGAAGCCTTAAATCCATAAAACGTCCGGTGTGTCTTGTTCAATATTTTTATCTATCGAGTTTTTTCCAGACCGGTTCCATGTCAATTATTTTACCGTCAAGCCTGGATTTGTCAATGGCAAGGGCAGTAACTGAACTGTCCAGTCCTTCTTCCCCGCTGCACTTGGGCTCTTTGCCCGTCATCATTGTATTGTAAAGTTCCTCCATTATCACGGTGTCGCCTCCGGCATGACCTCCGCCGACAAGCTTAAACACCTGAACAGGTTCATCGGCCCCAAGTTTTCTGACTTTGAGTTCACCACTGTAAAGTTCCGCTATCATAGTGCCCTCAGTACCGGAAAAATACATTCTTCTTTCCGGGATGGCATTGGAAAGAGTGGCCTGAAACATAACCCTGACATTATTTCTGTATTCGAGTATCGCCACCTGATTATCGACAATGTCCTTTTCCGATTTGAAAGGACATGCGACGGCGTGCGGATCTTCCCATGCTTTTGTAAAGGGAACGGCACCGCTCATGTTTCTATATTTCTTTTTCAGTCCGGCATTTTCAGGCGTAAAAAGGTCCCGTCCGCCAAAAGAGGCGACGCGTGAAGGAAGCGAACCGACAAACCAGTTGAGCAAATCAATGTCATGGCAACATTTTTCCAGAATGTGAGGACCTGAAATTTTACTGAAACGCCTCCAGTTCATCATAATGTAAGTACCATGATGATTTCCGATATTTTCATTAGCGTCAATGCTGAGTATCTTTCCGATGGTACCGGCATCCAGTATTTCACGCACTTTATTGTAAAGAGGCGCATAACGGAGAACAAAACCGGTGGCGAAAAGAAGGCCGCTCTTTTTGTGAGCGTCGAAAATAGTCTGACAATCTTCTATTGTCGTTGCCAGGGGCTTTTCCGAGAAAACATTTTTGCCGGCCTTAAAAGCGGCGACGATATGTTCACAATGATAAGCGTTAGGAGAGAATACCGTCACCCAGTTTACGGATTTAGTATTAATGGCCTCCTGATAAGATTTGCATATCCTGGCTTCCGGCTGTCCCAGAATATTTCTGCGTTTTTCCGCGACTTTCGGATCGGGGTCGAAGATTGACTTGATTTTAATATTCCCGGAAAGCTTGAGGAGGTTTATCAAAAGCCCGCTGCGTCCCCCCGCGCCTATAAGCGCGATGTTTATTTCTTTTTCCTTTTTCTTCATAATCCTTTTTTCTCCATTGATATTTAGATTATCTGAAATATTGTTATTTGAGTATTATATCAGTAAAAAAAGGAATAATGAATGGATAAATCAATCATCAAATATGACGAAAACGATTATATAGGATGCAATATAAATAATGTCCCCGGAGTTAAGCTCCAGCCTAATATCTCAAAAAAAGACGAGTCCGTCAGTATTCACAGAATGCCTAAAATCATCCAGCCGCTACACAAGGATTACGGGCTTTGGATATTCTCGTTTTCCAGAAATTCCCAATCTCAGCCCAGAAACGTCATCCAGCCCCGTTATTTTGAGTTTTACAACATATCCCACCTGACCGGCGGCAACGGATGGTTCTGGACAAAAAGCAAGGGACAGATTGAAAAAATGCTTCCAGGACAATGCGTAATGCTCAGTCCGGGCTATGTCCATTTTTATGGAGGCGACACGGCCCCTTACATAGAAGACACTGTATGTTTTTCAGGCGGAATAGCCGATTATCTTTTAAAAAACGGTATCATCAGTCCGGGTATAAAGGAAATGGGAAAAGCGCGGCGGCTTCTGCCTATAATAGAACTGGCCATTGATCCATCTCCGGTCAGCCAGCTTCACGCCTGCATTGAACTCCAGAAACTGCTCGTTGAAATCTACATGGAAAACCGCAATACGAAAAGCAGAGAAATGTATCCTCATGTAAAGAAGCTTCTGGATTTGCTGAAAGATACTCCTCAGAAATGGTGGACCGTCGAGGAAATGGCCGAATACTGCAATCTGAGCCAGGCGCAATTCAGAAAAGTTTTCAAAAATTATGCGGGCATGCCTCCAAAGCTTTATCTTGATAAGCTCAAACTTCAGCAGGCATCGGAAATGCTTTCAAATTCAGACATAAACATATCTGAAATTGCCAAAAATTTCGGCTACATAGACCCCTTTCATTTCAGCAGACGCTTCAAGGAGATAAAAGGTATTTCCCCTGAAAAATACAGGGAAAATATTCGAAAACAAAAGCAATGACATTATTTTGATATTTTCAGGTCATAGAAGCGGTTTACGCCTTCACAACCCACTATGCCGAGATAATACTCCTTCGGCAAAGCTTCCTCCATATAACCGAAAGGCGCGCCGTCATTCACCTTCATGGTAAGGACAGGGCCTTTAGGGGTGAAGCTGATATTAACAGACAGTTTATAAACCTTTTCCGGCTTGAAATCCTCAAGAAGAAAAGCTTTTTTCTTCCACACCTGCTTGCCGTCAACAAAATAGTGATGCCATACATTTACGCCCTTATCATAAAAGATGACCTCAAAATGATCCCTGTACTCCCAGCGGCCCTTTTCATCCTTTACAGGTTCGGCGGCTATCATTATACCGGGTGCCATACGGTCAATGAAAGACATATCACAGGCAATTGTAAGATTGCCTCTGAATTTTTTATCCAGTACCATGCTTGTATAAGTCTCCCCTGCCCTCTTGGAAAAAAGTTCTTTAGGAGTCGCGTCCCCAGGTACTTTGTTTTCGATGAAATCAGATTTCTGTACCCATTCTCCGGCATAATCCCAACGCCAGCTCTTGACCATGCGCCATTCTTCAGGTTTCCACTTTCCCTGCCCGAAAGAGCAAGTGTAAAGGTCAGCACTGAAAAGCTCCCATGAGCTGTTGAAGAAGAATAAAAACAGAAGGACTTTCAATGCGGTCTTTATAAGAAACAAAGCCGCCAGTCTCCTGATATTTCGCCGGGTGAACAATTTAGCAAGTTCTTCTGTTTTCATTGAATGCGCTTTCTTTTATTATATGTGTGTTGAGAGGACCGCGCCTGTGTCCGCGCTGGTGGCCAGGGCCGTATAACGGGCAAGCCATCCGCTCTTATAACGCGGCTCGGGGGCACGCCATCCTTTGCGCCTTTCGGCAAGTTCCCTGTCGCTTACTTCAAGGGAAATCGAACGTCCGGGAATGTCTATTGTGACAAAATCACCTTCCTTTATGAGTCCGATTGTACCTCCGGCGGCGGCCTCAGGGCTGATATGGCCAATACACGCACCGCGCGTACCTCCGCTGAACCTGCCGTCCGTGATAAGCGCGACCTGTTCTCCGAGCCCTCTGCCCATTATGTAACTTGTAGGAGCAAGCATTTCCTGCATCCCCGGCCCGCCCTTAGGTCCTTCGTAACGGATTACGACAACATCCCCGGCCTTCACCTTTCCAGCCAGAATACCATCGCAGGCATCCTCCTGGCTCTCAAATATTACAGCAGGGCCGCGATGTTTAAGCATTTTAGGAGAAACCCCGGCAGTTTTAACAACACATCCTTTTTCCGCGAGATTACCGAAAAGAACCGCGAGTCCGCCATCTTGGCTGTAAGCATTTTCAAGTTTTCTTATGACGGTCCCGTCGGGTTTATCAGCTTTCTTTATTACTTTCCCAAGGGTCTCGCCCGAAACTGTAAGAGCATCAAGATTGAGCAAGCCCGGTATTTTGCTTATTTCTTTGAGTATGGCGATTATACCACCCGCGTCGTCTATATCCTCCATATGAAATTTGCTTGACGGGGAGACTTTGCATATGTTCGGAGTTTTGCGGCTTATCTCATCGATTTTTTTCAGGTCAAGCTTTGTGCTTGATTCATTGGCGACAGCCAGCGTATGCAGAACGGTATTTGTACTGCCGCCCATGGCCATATCCAGTACCAGTGCATTCATGAACGCTTTTTCTGTAGCTATGTCCTTAGGAAGCGGCCCGCCGTCTTCAGCCATTTTGACAACAAGTCTTGCGGCTTTTTTCCAGAATCCTTTGCGTTTCTTGCTTGTGGCAAGTATGGAACCGTTCCCGGGCAAAGCAAAACCGAGGGCTTCAGTAAGACAGTTCATGCTGTTCGCGGTGAACATCCCCGAACATGAACCCTCCGCCGGACAGCCTGCCTTTTCCAACTCGTTCAAGTCCTTTTCAGAAATAAGCCCCGCTTTGAGTTTGCCTATTCCTTCAAATATGGATATAAGGTCACAAGCGGAACCGTCTTTCATTTTTCCTGCGGGCATTGGGCCGCCTGACGCGAAAACAGTAGGAATATTAAGACGCATAGTCGCCATAAGCATGCCGGGTATGATTTTATCGCAGTTAGGTATGCATATCATGGCATCAAAAGGATGCGCGCGGCACATGGATTCAACAGTGTCGGCTATGAGTTCACGGCTGGGAAGAGAGTACTTCATCCCCTCATGCCCCATCGCTATGCCGTCACAGATGGCCATAGTATTGAATTCAAAAGGAACGCCTCCGGCCTTGCGGATTTCATTGGCAATAAGCTTGCCGACCTTGTTCAGATGACAATGTCCCGGAACTATGCTTGTATATGAATTGCATATAGCTATAAACGGTTTGCCGAAATCCCCGCTTTTCAATCCCGTCGCTCTCATAAGTGACCTGTGAGGAGCTCTTTCCATTCCCTCTTTTATAATATCGCTGCGCATTTTTTCACCTTTCAGAGTTTGCTTTTACTTTTAAACCATAGTATTCTATTTTATCAGCGTATATGCTGCAAAATCACGTACGTTAAAATAGTTGTGATACTTATTTAAATCAACTTAACTGTACATGATTCTGTGTTTTTGCGTTAACAACGCCTCTTATTTCATTGCGGCGGACGGGGCACGCCTTAATAAGGATAGATAAATATGTTTGACAGTTTGAGTGAAAAATTACAGGAAGCATTCAGAAAACTCCGCGGCCAGGCCGTTCTTTCAGAACGCAATATAGCAGACGCGATGAATGACATAAGGCTGGCCCTTCTAGGCGCGGACGTCAATCAGCAGATTGCCAGGGAATTCATAGACAGTGTATCGAAAGACTGCCTGGGATCAGATGTGCTCAAAAGCATAACCCCCGGACAACAGGTAGTTAAAATAGTCCATGACAGGCTGGTAGAACTGATGGGAGAAGCCGAAGTTCCAGTCACTCTGCAAGGCTCCCCGGCGGTGATAATGATGACCGGTCTCCACGGAAGCGGCAAGACAACAAGCTCCGCAAAGCTCGCCGCCGCCATAATGAAACGGAATAAAAAAGTCATGCTGGTTGCCGGTGATGTTTATCGCCCCGCCGCCATCGATCAACTGGAAGTGCTGGGAAAACAGATAGGGGCAACGGTATTTTCGGAACGGACAAACCCGAATGTGGCCCTTATCTCCCGCAACGCCATCGAACAAGCCAGACGTGAAGCCATTGATGTAGTCATTATAGATACAGCCGGACGGCTTCAGATAGACGCGCAGATGATACAGGAACTCATTCAGGTCAAACAGGCTTCCGGCGCCGCCGAAATAATGCTTGTCGCCGATGCCGCCCTGGGACAGGAAGCAGTATCCGTCGCCGAACATTTTCACAAGGCCCTCGGCATAACCGGGCTGGTATTGACCAAACTTGACGGCGATGCCAGAGGCGGCGCCGCGCTCTCAATGAGAAAAGTTACCGGATGCCCTATAAAATATATCGGCGTCGGTGAAAAAATTGAGGATTTTGAGGTTTTCTATCCTGACCGCATGGCTTCCAGGATACTTGAAATGGGCGACATAGTTTCCCTCGTCGAAAAAGCCGCGGAGCAGATTGACAGGGAAGAAGCTGAAAAAATGAGAGAGAAACTAAAAAAGAAATCTTTTGATTTCAATGACTTTCTATTTCATCTGAAACAAATGTCGAAAATGGGCGGTGTTGAATCTATACTGAAAATGCTTCCCGGCGGCAAACAAATTTCTTCCGCAACCGGCTTTGATCCGTCACAGTTCAAAAAAATGGAAGCGATTATATGCTCCATGACCAAAAAGGAAAGAGAAAGTTACGAGCTTATTGATTTTGCAAGGAGAAAGAGGATTGCCAAAGGCAGCGGTTCCACCCTTGAAGACGTAGGACAGCTCGTCAAACAATTCGAAATGATGAATAAAATGATGAAAAAAACCGGGCTCATCAACAGGCTCCTGTCCGGAAATATGGACCTCGGCGGAAACATGGCATCCCTGCCCGGTAAACTTTCACGCGGCTCCAACAGGACACCCCCGAAAAAGAAAAGAAAGAAAAACAGATAGAATCATAAAAGAAGATTTTGTTTTATGGACTTCAAAAAAATAATAAAAGTGAAAAAAGAACGCCCGGGCAGGCCAACTGAATCATTTACCCAACTTGAAATTCCAGCGTTCAAAAAAGAAATCCCGCCGCCGACACCATCTGTTCCCGCACAGGCCGTCCGCATCGCCAAACCCACAGGTGATAGTAACGCAAAGACTCTCAATACAACCGAACTGAAAGAACGTTACCGCAACATGCCTCCCGCCGAAGAAAAAGCCTCCGGCTCCCAGACCGTAAAAAAAGCAAAATCCGTCAACATCAAAGAACTCATTAAACATGACGTGGAAAACCTCAAAGCACAGCTTCTGAACTACTCCGAGATATTCGATAACATCTCAGGCGTAAAATGGGAACCGCGAACAATCATTGATGCCCTCTATGTACTTGTAAAATCACTTTCATTGGACGCCGTCAGCATACAACTGCTTGATTTCGGTAAACCGGGCAAGTTCCAAGCCACTGTAAGCAGAGGCTACAAAAATCCGCCCGGCTTCGAAACTATTTCAATACTCGAAGCGGCCATCTCCCCGGACGGCCCCTCACTGCACTGGCCTCGTTTCATGAGCATCGTCGAAAGCACTAAGACATTACTGGCCCAGTGGATTGCCAGTGAAGGCATATCAAGGATAGGATACGCCCCCATACACGATGGAAAAAAAATACTCGGCTTCATCATCACTGCCAGTTACGAAAACAGAGAACCGTCCCCCCTCGCCTCGCCCCTGCTTGAGATGTGCGGAAGCGGCCTTGGCCTCTCTCTCGGTATCGCCAATATCCGCGAAGAACTCCCTCACAAAGTCCTCAATTCATCCATCATGATAAAAGACCGTTTTTCCGAAATGATGAAACAGATGTCAGACCTCAAATCCTCAAGTCCACAGGATGCCGCCCGTATATCGGAACTCGCCGATAACTGCCAGAAGGCCATGAACGAAAGCCTCTCCATAATAGACAAAATGATATCAGAAGCCTTCAAAGTCCGCTAACCTGCTAAAAAAGTAGGCAACCGGGGGCGAAGCCCCTTTTATTCCCGCTTCGCGAGCGGATTTTTCGTACTGCTCTTCAGCTTCGCCTGGAGCAGATAAAAATATTTTTGAGATTTTTTTCAAAACCTGTTGACATTTTCAGTGCTTTAGTGTATGATATATAATCACACACACAAACACCAGAGAGATTTTATGAATTTAGTTTTTGACTTTTCAAGCGGAATACCGATTTACCGCCAAATAATGGATCAGGTAAAATATCTGGTTGTTTCCGGGCATTTGAAATCGGGGGACAGGATAGAATCCGTGAGAGAGCTTGCCTCGAATATGAAAGTAAATCCAACCACCATAATGAAAGCATATACTGAACTCACACGCGAAGGGGTTATTTTCCAGCGCAGAGGACAGGGATGTTTCATTTCTGAATCCGTCTCAAAATTCAGTGAAACTGAAAAATCACGAATAGTGGAGGAAAAAGCCAGGGCCTTGGCTGTCGAGGCAATGCATCTGGGATATTCCGCCGAAGAAATACTGGAACATGTAAAAAAAGTTATAAATAAGATAAAAAGAGGAGAATAAACAGTTATGGATATAATAGAATTAAAAGGCGTGAAAAAAGGTTTCGGACCTTTGAGTGTTTTGAGATCCCTTGACATGAAAATTTCATCCGGCGGCATATACGGTTTCCTCGGCGAAAACGCCAGCGGCAAAACCACGACTATCCGACTTATTATGGGACTCCTCGAACCCGAAGCCGGAGAAGTAAAAGTCCTCGGTGAAAATCCCTCGGATTATTCGATAGCCACAAAAGCGCGGATATCTTATGTTCCCGAAGAACAGGTTTTGCCAGAATGGATGAGGCTTAAAGACCTGTCCGAATTTCACGGCGCGCACTTTCCACGCTGGAAACAGGAAGAGTTTGAAAGGATAAGAAATCTCTTTGAAATACCATCGAACGCCACCATTGCCTCTCTCTCCAAAGGCAGCAAGCGCAAAGCGGCACTGGCGCTGGCACTTTCGACAGGGGCCGATTTGTACGTTCTTGACGAACCGGCCTCCGGCCTCGACCCCAACGCCAGAATGGATTTCATGGATACACTCATGGGGCTTTTTCAGGAAGAGGAAAAAACCGTTCTTTTTTCCACACATCTGTTGAGCGATCTTGAAAAAAGCGCAGATTTCGTATTGATGCTTTATGACGGGAAAATAGTCCTGAATGAAGCGCTTGACAATCTGCGCGAAAAAATGGTACGCATCCATGTCAGCGGGAACTTGAACGTTGAAACAATTAAAAACTCTTTCAATGTTCTTGATACAGACGAGGCAATCGCAAATGGAGACTTCGTCATAATAGATGACGGAAAGTCTCTCGTTGACCGTTTCATCGAAGAGCAGAAGGGCCTCGCCCGCAAAATGCCGTTTTCCCTTGACGACCTCTTCAGGAGAATCACCAAAAAGGAGAAGAGCAAAGATGAAATCATATAAATTCTATCTCCATTATGATTTATCGGTACTCGGCACAGAGTGGATATTTGCTGTATTTATTATTGCTTTTCTCCTCCAGGTATTCATGAATCCAATAATTTTCGGAGTTTTGTTCATGGTCTCATGCGCTCTTCTGCCGTCATTATTGTCATACATTTTCGCGTCATGGAAATTTCAAGATAGCAGATTAACGGAATATTTTTTCAGCCTCCCAATATCCCGGATACAAATAATATTCAGCGGTTTTCTCCTGACCTTCACGTCAGTACTTATACTTTTCCCGCTCTGTTCCATCATCGAAATCTCCGGTTTTCCTCATACGGTACAGGAATATCTTATGAATATTCTGGGCGGAGACTTTTACGCGGTGCCGGAGAAAGCCGAAACAAATATCACATTCAGAATGTGTAACATCACAATATATCTTATGATTGCCTGGACATCTTCATGTTTCGGCTGGCTTCCCTTTCTCATTACAGGTGCAGGCTTGAAACGCATAATCACAAGTGTTTTTTCCTATGCCCTATCACTCGGTCTCTGCGCTTTTGCGCTGCCAATGCTTTATTACGACAAGTTTGAAATATTGTTTTTCAGCCTTCTGGGAAGCGCTGTAATTATAAGTCCTGTTTTTATTATGTACATACGCAAATTCAAAAAAGCACAATTATTCTACTGAAAAAAAGGAGAGATTTTCATGTACAGTCTTATTTTAAAAATGCAGTTGAAAAGAATATGGATTATCTATCTTATCGTTTCTATTCTTTTCATAGCCGGATTTCTGTTTGTTCCATATATTTTCATGCTGAATGTTTTCAACCTCTTTTTCTTCGCCATAATGGCGGGAATAGCGTCGGCGCTATCGTCTTGGACGCTTCCTAAAAATTATCTCATCGCCCTTCCCATAGGAATAACAAAATATCGGATGGCACTCCAGATTACGCCGTTGATACTTACAATACTGCCTTCTCTTATTCTTGCCATTTGCTACGCATCGGGAATAAAAGGCCTTATAATGGGTAAATTATATGGAAATGAATTGTTCAGCAATTTCAAGTATTTACAGGTGGAACTGCTTTTCTTCGGGATATTGTTTCAGATAACGGTATTGCAGGTAACATATTTTCTAATAAAATCCTACGAGTATAGTTGGGTCAGACTGGCAAATAAAATGAAAAACCTTGGTTTGCTGGCAATAGTTAATTCTTACAGTATGGGGTTTTTCATACTGGCACTCTTTTCTTTCAGTGAAACATCGATCCTTTTTCCAATTCTCGCGGTAATCTTGATTTCGAGCATGGCCCTGCCCTATATCGATCCTTTCAAAAGGGAAATTCTGCAGGACGCTCATATCACAGGCGGAACCTTTAGACCTGATAAAAGAAAACTGTTCCTATACTCGCTTATATGGGGAATTATAATTTCATGTATCATTATCCTCGTAATCTCAGCGATATTAAAACTTCTTGCTTCAAGTATTACCTCCACTATGCTTCCGTTCGGCATTCCTCTAGTCTTCATATTATGCGTATCCCTTTTCATGGACACATTTACAAGGGAACGAGGCGCAGGAAACGGCATTCTGAAAAGTACAGCATCAGGATTATGTGTTTCAATATTTCCACCCATTCTGCCGTTCATCTATTCATACAGACTCAGGAACGCGACACGCCTGAAGACCCTTATGGATAAATATTACAAGAAACACGGCCCCATCCAGAGCGGACAAGTCATTGATTATAAGGGAATATACAAATCCCAAAAGAAAACACTTGTTCTTTTCATATTTATTGGGATATTCTTCTGTGTTTTCTTCTCCAGTACCTTTATAAAAAATGATATGGAGAAAAAGCTGACAAGAGTTGAAAGCAATCCCAGCGGCTTGACTCTTGAATTTTATACAGACAAAGCCAATGAAACAATAAGCGTAAAAACTCCCGCTGAAATAAGCAATGAAATAAGCTCACGAAGCGCAAAAGCAAATGGATATACCTTAATTGAAGAGCATAGCTTTTATTTTCCTTCGAGACTCATCCTTGACTTCGTCAGCAATACCCAATTTGAAACGCGTCTTGAGTCCCTTAAAAATATAAAAAAGGCAGGGCGGAACAGAAATACCATAATAAAAGATATTCCTCATGATGAACTTTTTACAATGATAAAATTTTTCACCGGCACATGTTCCTATATAAATGAAAGAAATAATTCCATAAGTGTCTATAAAATATATTTTACCAGAAGTGAATATGAGGAAATTCTTGATGCCATGCTTGATTCATATACTTCCAAATTATCGGAAGCTGAAGCGTCAGAACTACTTTTGAGTTTGAAAGAGAAAAACGAACTTCAAGGAAATATTTTCAGTGCCCTCTTAGGAGCGTCCTCCGGTTGCGCCCTAAGATTTTATCAAAATATATTCCGTCGTTTCGATGACTTGGGAAAGGAATATAAAAAAGCCTTAAACGGCAATCCCTATCATCTTATGCAATTCAATTCTGTCTGGGATAATTTTCTCTTTGAAGCATTCGCAAAGTGCCCGGATCGCCAACTTACGGAACTTGCGTTCATTAATGTCTCGCGTCCTTCCTGGGGATTATGGGACGCAAATAAAATATACTGGAAATATCTTTTTCAGAATCAAAAAAACAGTCCCGCCTATAATGCTGTAATTGAAGCAGCCATCAAGAATACTCAATCTACGAAATCCTATTATCATCCTTTGCGATTTCTGGCGTCGAGCGGTTCGCCTTTGGCCCTTGAAGAAATAAGAAAACGACTTCCTATACTCATAAAAAAGGAAAAAAATTACAGTTTCGCTGAACTGTATAGTACAATAGCCCGGTCTTATAGCCCGGAGACGGCGTTTGATTTTCTCGTGAGTATCAATTATGCCCTGGAAATAAGGAACAGGGCTCTCTGTTTTTTGAAAACGGCCAAAGTTACAGAGTTCTTTAAGGAAAGAACTGAAAAAAATTTAGAGGACAGAAAATTGCTTGACTGCATCGGCGCATCACAGAATGAATATCTTTTTCCTGTACTTCAAAGTCTTTCAAAAGGAGAGAAAAATTTCACTGATAAGATAACAGCAGCAGTATGCCGTTTTGATGGGATATTGACTGAAAAATGGGTTGATTACATAAGAAAGGAGGGAGACGGCAAGACCAGGGAATTTTTAGAAAAAACGTTAGAAGAAAACGCCAGTTGTTTTCAGATAAAACACGGCAATACAAATTAATGGAAAGGAATAAATGATGAAAAGATTTTTTATTATCGCGCTTATTGTTATAAGCGTCTTCAGTGTCCAGAGTGTTTTTGCTCAGGCAAATGACAAAATGCTTGAGGAATTCCTCAAGGTCGCGATGGTCAAAGAACAGTTTGACGAAACAGTGAACATGATGATGTCGCAACAGAGCAAGGCGTTTGCAGGACAGGGAAAAATTCCCGATGAAGTTGCCAAAGTCCTTCAAGGCTTCTATAAAAAATATCTGACTTGGGAAACTGTCAAAAACGACATGACAAAAGCTTACAGTGAGACATTCACACAGGAAGAAATACAGGCTATGATAAAATTCTACAGCACTCCTGCAGGACAAAGCATTGTCAAAAAGCAGCCTCAACTTACGCAGAAGATAATGCTACTGACCATGGCAAGTATGCAGAAACATATGCCTGAACTGCAAGCCAGCCTGATGGAAATAATGAAGAAAAAACAACCTGCAAAATAGTCAGTGTCGCAATCTAAAAAAACACAATTATTGAATTACAAGGCGGCAATATAATGCCGCCTTTTCCCTTCCATCCTTTTCAAGCAGGACAACAAAAGGCACTCAGCATAAACGCCCCCTTCGCAAGGGAAGCTGAGCAAAGACAATAAAAGGAGCTTCGCTCCCGTTTGATTAGTTTTCAAGTAAGTCAGTATTTGATGAAGAAGTATTCGCCGACGGAGTCTTCGAATTTGCCGGGGGGAAGCATTTCCCGTTTGTCCCGGTGTTCCATTATGAGTATAAGGTTTTCGCCGAAAGTGCCTTTTTCAACAACTTCCCTGAAGTCTTCTATGCTTAAAATGCGGTGCTTGGAGTCGGGATAACTTAATCCGTGCTCAAATTCGCCGGGCTTATGGAGCAGATAAATATCATCTCTTTTCAGATACCAGGAGGCCGCCCCGGCGACACTCGGATAGGCAACAATTACAGAATCAGGAGCAATGTTTTTGATGTTTCTGGTGAGAAGCGCACCGGGGGCTTTCTTATCCAGCACTTTTCCCGGCACTATAAAGTTGAAAAAGAACATCAGGGGCAATGGCGCGATACAGAATAAAGCCAGTTTTTTCCTGAAAAAATCCTGTTTCAGAGACATTCTGAGAATAATCGCCCATAAAGCAAGACCACTGAAAGCAAGAATGAATTTTGAGTTTTCACCTTTTCCATAAAGCCTTATAAGCTCAATTCCTGAAAATTGGCTGACGATAAGAGCAATGGCGGCCAGTCCCATCAGAGAAGCAAGAAGTTTGACGGAAAAATTAAAAGATTTCGTATTGCTGTTTCTGTCAAGGTAGTTCAATATGCCGCTCGCGGTAAGTATCGCCAGCGGAGGAAAGCACGGCAGTATGTATGTGGCAAGCTTGCCGCTAGAGGCGGAAAAGAAAAGAAGAGGAAAAAGCAGCCAGCATACAGCATAACGGGTAAAGGGCGTTTTGAAAATATCCCGTCCCAGCCCTGATATTATGGATGGCGCTATTATCGTCCAGGGAAG
>Ga0209417_1003410_pt1 | contig 21357 bp, 16 predicted proteins | sample RifGroF2_FD_184002 | JGI IMG/M metagenome (GOLD analysis project Ga0209417, IMG submission 184002) | Groundwater microbial communities from Rifle, Colorado, USA - Groundwater F2 (SPAdes) (version 2) | ecosystem: Environmental > Aquatic > Deep subsurface > Groundwater | place: Rifle, Colorado... | reverse complement strand
TTTTATCCACCCTTCAAGTTCTTCGGGTGGATAAAAATATCATACGGCATACCCCGGTTATCTGGAATCAGGAAATAATATCCTGATGACCGTTCGATAGTCCCAACATAGGTGCGCTCCCGCTGTTCGAGAATCTCAACAATCTCGCCCACCAGTTTCTGCCCCTCGCGCCGGCCAAACACATATACCTTTACCTTGTCGCCATTAAAGGCACGGTTCAGGTTCTTCCCGTTAACATATACCTCATCCTTGGTTTCTTCCGAAAGGATAAAGGCCGAGCCTGACCGGGTCATCTGAACGGTTCCGGTAATATAGGCACCGCGCATCTTCATCTTGTATTTCCCTCGCTGAACCTCGGTCAGCTGCCCGCTCCTCGTCAGTTCATTCAACACCTCCATTACAAGCCGCTGCTGGCCGGGATCTTTCAGGTCGAGCCTTGAACTGATCTGTTTGTAATTCAGGGGCAATGCCGTATTCAGGTTGAAAAGCCCTTCAATTCTGCTCTTCAGTATCTTCTTACTGAGGCCTTTTGAATCGGGCCCTTTTGGTCTTTTAGTCATTTTTAATTATTTGATGCTAAATTAGCCATTATTAGCGGCCTGTTTCCTGAATTCCATTAAATTTGGTTTAATAAACCATCTCCTGTGAGCCTTGTCAATCGATTCCGATGCCTTGTTTCTGTGATAGGTATATGCATGCCTTTCTATATGGCACAGGCTCAGGATCCCTATTTCAAACACTATCGCGTGGAAGACGGACTTCCTTCAAATGAGGTTTATGGGATGGTTTTTGATGACCGGAATGTTCTGTGGGCCACAACCGACAGGGGTGTCTGGCGGTACGACGGTTACCAGTCGAAACATTTCACCGTTTCCCTGGGCCTCTATGAAAACACCAACTTTCGCATATTTAAGGATGCAAAGAACCGAATCTGGCTCTCTTCGATGAACAATTACGTGTGCCAGATCGTTGGAGATTCCGTAATACGGCATCCGATTAGTCCGGAGGTTAAAAGAATAGGGGAATCCAGGAAATATGTTCAGCAGCTGATGGAAGATAAGGATAGCTCAGTCCTCATCTGCTACAACCGACCAGGGTTGTATCGTTTTAAACCAGGTCAGGAAACAGAAAAAATAACTTCGCATTGGACTAGTCAACTTCCGGGAACCCTCTGTATTTTTTTAGAACCCGATGGCTATTACTGGGATATGAATGGAAGCCCGGATACGATCCAGGGACTTCCAAACACGGTTTCCCGGGAAGGAAACAGGATATACCTTCACACCGGGTACAAGAATAACCTAAATCATTTCCGTAAAAACCTTAACCGGATCGGCCCCAATGAGTTTCTTTTTAGTTTCAGTAACAAGGTTTTTCACTTTCGGAACGACACCATACTATCTTCAATAAGCTTCAAAACCGATATTAACACTATCTACTGTGATTATAACGGCGATTTCTGGGTCGGGCTTTTAGGGGAAGGCGCGTTTCGGTTCCCTGAGGGAAGTTTCTCTTCCGAACCCGTCCGGTACCTGACAAATGAGCAAATTACGGAGATAACTCAGGACCTTGAGGGCAGCTATTGGATTGCCACGGCCCTCAACGGAATCTATCAGGCTAATTCAATGCTGTCAATATATCGGCCGTATAGTTCTGATAACGAAGGGAATATAATTACTGCCATGGCCAGTAACGGCCCAACCTTATTTATGGGAACACAAACCGGCGAACTCTTTAAAGCTATACCAGCATGGAACGATTTTTTCACCTTAGCCAGGATCAATGAAGTCAAAAATTCTGAGTCTATCCGAAAACTGTATGTTAATGAAAATGGAAACCTTCTGATATTTAAGGTGGAAATACTGGAAATGGATCAGAATCAAAGAGTGACTCTTGCAACCAATGTGCCAGGTTATGCCTATGATTATGCGCCCCTGTCCAACGGTGATTGGATTGCAAGCTACGATGCCGTACTAAATGTTTTCAAAAACAAAAAATTACAAAGAACCTGGGATGAGGACAACGTTGCGGATTTTTTTGAAGACAAGCGGATGCCTGAAGGAGCAATCTACCGAATCAGGAGCCTTTACTTCGACAAATCAAGGCGCCTGTGGCTGGGGCCACAGGGGGCAGGTTTATTCTCTTCGTTAAACAAAGAAGTTTACGCCTGGTCCGGAAAAGACTCATTATTAGGACGTCGGATCCACGATATTATTGAAGCGGGTCCGAATATCTGGGCCAGCGTTGCTGATTACGGAATTGCCGTGGTCAGGCCCGACTCCACTATAGCCTGGATCAACCAGAAAATGGGCCTCTCCAGCGATATTGTGGATGTCCTGTTCGAAGAAAATGATTCGGTCGTTTGGGCCGGCACCAATCTGGGGGTCAATAAAATAACGGTCCGACGCGATGACCTTGCACATCCGGAGATCGAATACTTCACCATGCGCGAGGGGTTGCCATCCAACAGGGTTTTTCAGATCCTGCGTCACCGGGGTAAAATCTGGATCGCTACAACGCAGGGGGCGGTCTGTTTGGACCCTGAATTTATCAAGCCAAGACTCAAGGGCCCGCCCCTGACTTTCGACACGGTTCAGGTTAACGGGGTTAATCGCCGGTTCAGGGATGACATGATTCTTCCTGCCAATCAGAATAATCTGTTTTTTAAGTTCAGGGCTGTAAGTTTTTTAACCCCAAACACCATCCAGTACCGGTACCAGCTCGATGGTATCGATTCAAATGCCATTGTAACCGCCAATCCTGAAGCGCGTTACTCGGGGCTCCGGCATGGCCGCTATTTCCTCCATGTGAAAGCATCCTATTCCGATGATTTCAAGACCGTTGAAGAACGTACCTTCTCCTTTGTCATCCGTAAACACTGGTATGAAACTCAACTATTCTGGCTCTTGCTGGTTTTAACCCTTTCCGGTGCTATTTATTGGTTGTTTTTAATCATACTGAGCGACCTGAAAAATCGCGAAAAGCAGAAACAGCGGCTCCTTGAGGCCGAAAAAAGATCCCTGCTTTCACAGATGAACCCTCACTTCATTTTCAATTCCCTTAACTCGATCCAGCATTACATTATTCAGAACGACGACCTTCAGGCCAATAACTACCTGACAAACTTCTCCTCCCTGATCAGGAAAATCCTTGAGAATTCCAAGAAGAACCTGATCACACTCAGCGAAGAGATTTCAACCCTGACCTTATATCTTGAGATGGAGACGCTGCGATTTGAGGAGGGTTTTGAATACAAGATCAACCGTGACCTGAATATCGATTACAATGAGGTGATGATCCCTCCGATGATTATCCAGCCCTTCGTCGAGAATGCAATTTGGCATGGGCTTATTCCATTGAGATCCAAAGGGTTACTTACAATAACTTTTTCGAGGATCGATGGCTATTATCACTGTTTGATCCGCGACAACGGCATCGGCCGGGAAAATGCAGCCCGGCTCAAAAGTAAAAAGGAACCTCATAATTCAACCGGCATGACGAACATCAGCGAGCGCGTCTCCCTGATGAACCGGATTAACAAGAAAAAAATCAGGCTGACTGTTACTGATCTTAAAAACGAAGATCAAACCGCCGCCGGCACATTGATAGAGATCATCATCCCGCTCATCTGGGAATAATTTCAAAAATCATGGAGAGTAAAATCCGAACGGTACTGGTTGAAGATGAACGAAAAAGCATGCTTACCCTTGAGACCCTGCTTCAGCGCTATTGTCCAGAAGTGGAGATAGCGGGGATGGCCAGATGTGTTGAGGAGGGAATTTCCATTATCAGGGACATCAAGCCCGAACTCGTCTTTCTGGATATTGCCATGCCCGACGGGGATGCCTTTGATCTCCTAAACCGGCTGGGATCGATTAATTTCCAGATCATTTTTATAACGGCATATAATGATTATGCCCTCAAGGCTTTCGAATTCTCAGCCCTGCATTACCTTCTAAAACCCATCAACTATCTGGATCTTCAGGCGGCTGTACAACGGTACCTTCGGTTCAAGCCCGACAACAGCCTGCAGTCGAGACTCGACATCCTGAACCAAAGCCTCAGGAACCATTTCGACCGGATCAGCCTTCCTGGAAGCGACGGCCTGACCATTGTCGATATCCGCGAGATTATCCGTATCGAAGCGGCCAGCAACTATTCCCTTGTTTACCTGCTCAACGGAGAAACCATCATCGTTTCAAAAGCTGTAAGTCAATTTGAAGAGATTCTCACCGGCCTCAATTTTATGCGCATACACAATACCCACCTCATCAATCTCAACTATGTAAAAAAATACGCGAGAGGTCAGGGAGGTCTGGTCACCTTGTCGGATGGAACCCAGATTGCCGTTTCCAGGAGCCGGAAAAATGATTTTCTCGAGGCGCTGAAAGGACTCAGTCTTACCATCGGGATGCCAATTACATAGAAATCCGGTTCATTTATACATCCAACCCAGCAGGATACGCATTCCGGCCATTATTATCAATCATACTGGTTAGTTTCGTGGTAAGAATAACTGGTAATGATCAACCAAAATAATATTTATGATAAAAGGGAGGTTTCCTCCCTCTTCAACCTGTCAGTACTACTCAGCGGAGACCGCCCGGTCAGATGACCACCGCACTTTGCCAACTTCCAATTAGCCAGGCTTTACCTTCCCTTCTGCCTGGCTAATTTTTTTTTTACTTTTACGCTGCGTTTAATCCACCGGCTTATGTCTGATTTCACAATTTATAATACACTCTCCCGGGAGAAGGAAAAGTTCGTTCCCCTGCACCCGCCTTTTGCCGGGATTTATGTCTGCGGCCCAACGGTTTACGGCGATGCCCACCTCGGCCATGCCCGTCCGGCCATCACTTTTGATCTTCTCTTCCGCTACCTGAGGCATCTGGGTTATAAGGTCCGGTATGTCAGGAATATCACCGATGTCGGCCATCTTGAAAACGATGCCGATGCCGGCAACGACAAGATTGCCAAAAAAGCCCTTCTCGAACAAATCGAACCCATGGAGGTTGTCCAGCGCTACACCGACAACTACCATCGGAACATGGATCAGCTTAACGTGCTGATGCCCAGCATTGAACCGAGGGCATCCGGCCATATCCCCGAGCAGATTGAGATGGTTGCAACGATTCTTGAAGCCGGATATGCGTATATCAGTAACGGGTCGGTATATTTCGATGTTGAGAAATACCATCAGTCCAACCCGTACGGACAACTTTCCGGGCGTGTTCTCGAGGACCTGCTTGCCACAACCCGGGAGCTCGAAGGACAGCAGGAAAAACGCAATCCCTTTGATTTTGCGCTCTGGAAACAGGCCGAACCTGAACATATCATGCGATGGAAATCACCCTGGAGCGAAGGGTTTCCTGGCTGGCACCTGGAATGCTCCGCCATGAGCAGGAAATATCTCGGGGATGAGTTCGATATTCATGGCGGTGGCATGGACCTTTTGTTTCCGCACCATGAATGCGAGATCGCCCAGTCGAAGATTGCCACCGGCAAGGATTCGGTCCGCTACTGGATGCACAACAACCTGATCACCATCAACGGGCAGAAAATGGGCAAATCGCTCGGGAACTCAATTATCCTCGACGATATGTTTTCCGGGAACCACCCGCTTCTGGAGCAAGCCTATGATCCCATGACCATCCGGTTTTTCATCCTTCAGGCACATTACCGTTCCACCCTGGATTTCTCCAATGAAGCTCTCCAGGCTTCGGAAAAAGGGTTTGCCCGTCTAATGAAAGCCTTAAGCATCCTGGAAAAGCTCCCGCGTTCCCCGCAAACAACCATCGATATCGACGGCTGGGAAACCCGTTGCCATGACGCCCTGAACGATGACCTGAACACACCCGTAATGATTTCCCACCTGTTCGATATGGTCAGGCAGATTAACCTTATTAATGATGGGAAGGAACAGGTTACCGATACTGATATCGCCCGCCTCGGGCTCAAACTGAGTGCCTTTATTTTTGATATCCTCGGACTCCGCGATAATTCAATCGCAGACTCCGGCTCCACCGTGCTGCCCGATGTAATCAGACTGCTTCTGGATATTCGCCAGGAGGCCAAGAAAAACAAGGACTTTACCCTCTCCGACCGTATCCGGAACGAGCTGGGTAATATCGGGATAAAAGTTAAAGATGGGAAGGATGGGGCGGAGTGGGAGATGGGGTAGGTTGGTGGTTAGGGACGCGGTCCCCGCTTTCGCGGGGATGACAATAGCACCTGGCGAGTTTAATGCGTTGTCATCCCCGCGAAAGCGGGGACCGGGACCCAAACTACCGCCCTACCCATTGTCATCCCCGCGAAAGCGGGGACCGCCTCCCTTAAAGAGCACAAGCCACCAGACACCCAAATCGTAAATCGTAAATCGTAAATAATGTTCTCCATCCGTCATCCGTCGTCCGTCATCTGTCGTCCGTCATCCGTCATCTGTCTTCTGTCATCGGTCTTGCTGCTTCTCGCGTCCTGCAAGCCCAGGACTTCCCCACAAGCCGATCAACCCCTGGCGACCGAATCTCCTGCCTTTTCCGCAGATTCAGCGTATGCTTTCGTTGCAAAACAGGTGTCATTCGGCCCCCGGGTGCCTGGCAGCCAGGCCCATGGGAGCTGCATGGAATGGATGGTCGCTACCTTACGGAACTTTGGAGCCGAAGTTATGGTTCAGAAAGGACTGGCTAAAATCTATGACGGGACCGTTCTTCCGGTTCAAAATATCATTGCCCGATTCCAGCCTGAAAAAGTGAACCGAATCCTGCTGATGGCGCACTGGGACAGCCGGCCTTTTGCCGATCAGGATTCTGACCCGGTAAAGAAGGACTTCCCGATTGCCGGCGCCAATGACGGAGCCAGCGGGGTTGGCGTGCTCATGGAGATTGCCCGGCAACTGGGTCAGAAACCCGCCACCCTCGGGATCGATATTATCCTGTATGATCTTGAGGACTACGGGGTTCCCGCACATAAGGATATTGAATGGAAGGCCGACAGCTGGTGCCTGGGTTCCCAGTATTGGGCGCACAATCCGCATATACCCGGGTACTTCGCCCGGTACGGCATACTGCTCGATATGGTTGGTGCTCCCGACGCACGCTTTACCCAGGAGGAAGTGAGCCGTTATTATGCCAAATCCGTGGTTGACAAAGTCTGGAACACCGCTTACCAGCTGGGTTTCGGACGATATTTCCCGTTTGATCAAACCCCGCAGCTCATCGACGACCATCGGTACGTTAATGAAATTATCGGGATCCCCAGCATCGATATCATCCACCAGGATCCCACAACAGAAAGCTCCTTCCCAACCACGTGGCACACCCAGGAGGATAATATGCAGCATATCAGCCGGGAGACCCTGGGGGCGGTGGGGAAAGTTGTGCTGGCGGTGGTGTACGTGGAAAAATAGGGCATTTTAATGTATTTTTGCCCGTTCAATCAAAGGAATCATTATGGTACATCTTTCTCACACAAAGGTTAAGGCACTCCTGGCGATGAAGCCGGAAAGCCAGGAAGTTACAGTTAAAGGCTGGGTCCGCACCAAGCGCGGAAACAAGAACGTGGCATTCATTGCGCTCAATGACGGCTCCGTAATTCACAACATCCAGGTGGTAGCCAATCCGGAGCTGTTCAGCGAGGATCTGATGAAAAACATTACCACCGGGGCCTGCCTCCGAATCACCGGCAGCCTGGTTGAAAGTATCGGCAGCGGTCAGCCTGTTGAGATCCAGGCCCGGGAGATCGAGTTGTTCGGTGCAGCCGATCCCAATACTTTCCCCTTGCAGAAAAAGGGACACAGCATGGAGTTCCTTCGCGATATCGCCCACCTGCGCCCACGTACCAACACTTTCGGTGCTGTGCTGCGTGTGAGGCATGCCATGGCTTTTGCCGTGCATAAATATTTCAATGACCATGGATTCTTTTACCTGCATACGCCGGTCATCACCGGGTCTGATGCAGAGGGTGCAGGGGAAATGTTCCATGTCACCACCTTCGACCTGAAAAACCCGCCCCGCACACCGGAAGGCGAAATTGATTACAGCCTTGATTTCTTTGCCCGCCAGACGAATCTTACCGTATCCGGTCAGCTGGAAGGCGAACTGGGAGCCATGGCACTGGGTGAGATCTATACCTTCGGCCCCACTTTCAGGGCTGAAAACTCAAACACCCCCCGGCACCTGGCCGAGTTCTGGATGATAGAACCGGAAATGGCCTTCTATGAAATCAGGGACAACATGGACCTTGCCGAGGATTTCGTGAAATATCTGGTTAAATACGCATTGGATAACTGCGCCGATGATCTGGCCTTCTTTAATCAGATGTATGACAATGAACTGGTTGAGCGGTTGAAATTCGTGGTGGAAAACGATTTTATCAGGATGAGCTATACGGATGCCGTTGAAATCCTGATGAAATCGGAGCAGAAATGGGAGTTCCCCGTTTCCTGGGGCAGCGACCTTCAAGCCGAGCATGAACGCTATCTCGTGGAAAAGCATTTTAAAAAACCCGTAATCCTTACTGATTATCCGAAGAAAATAAAAGCTTTCTACATGTACCAGAACGAGGATGACCTCACCGTGCGCGGAATGGATGTGCTCTTTCCGAAAATCGGGGAGATTATCGGCGGATCACAGCGCGAACACCGGTTGGAGAAACTTGAGCAACGCATCCGTGAAATGGGCATCCCGGAAAAGGATCTTTGGTGGTACCTCGATACCCGCCGCTTCGGCACCGCTCCACATGCCGGGTTCGGTCTTGGTTTTGAGCGACTTATCCTGTTTGTGACAGGCATGGGAAACATCCGCGACGTGATTCCTTTTCCACGGACACCTCGTAACGCTGAATTCTAAAAATTGCGTAAATTTCAGTCCGGATACTAAACCGGAATTATGCTCAAGCAACGCCTCCAGCAAAAGCTTCTTCAGAAGCTCTCGCCCCAGCAGATACAGTTGATTAAACTGCTGGAGGTGCCAACGATACAACTCGAGCAGCGGATCAAAAAGGAACTGGAAGAAAACCCGGTTCTCGAAGAGGGTCGTGAGCAGGATCCCGATATGGTGGATTCTCTCCTCACGGATGACGATACGCCGAATCAGCAAAAAGATGAAGTTTCCATTGAGGAGTTTAAGGACGACTACGACATTCCAGCCTACCGCCTGAATCCCCGTAATTACAGCCGCGAAGACGAAAAAACGGTTGAAATACCTTTCTCCGCTGCGATATCATTCCGCGAAACCCTCTCCGATCAGCTGGGGATGCGCATCATGGATGAGCACAAGCAGGCCCTCGCGCACTATGTACTCGGTAATATCGACGATGATGGCTACCTCCGGCGCGACCTGAACGCCATTGTGGACGACCTGGCTTTTTCGCTGAATATAGAGACTACAACGGAGGAACTGGAAGAGATCCTTCACCTGATCCAGGGATTCGACCCACCCGGAATCGGAGCCCGCGATCTCCAGGAGTGCCTGGTACTGCAGCTCGACCGCCATATCGGAGAAGGCCGGAATAACCCGGCAACACAAAATGCCCGGATGATCCTCCATGAATTCTTCGATGAATTCACCCGCAAGCATTATGATAAGATCCAGACGAGGACCAGCCTTTCCGATGCCGACCTGAAAGCCGCCATCGGAGAGATCATCCGGCTCAATCCCAAACCAGGGGGAGCTGCCGGTGACGGAACGCTTCAATCCCATCAGCAAATCGTCCCGGATTTTGTACTCGAAGAAAATGACAGCATCCTGGAATTGAGTCTCAACTCAAAAAACGCACCCGATCTTCGGATTAACTCATTGTACGCCAATATGTTAAAATCGTATAATGAAGAAAGGAAAATCGCTGCTCAGAATAAAAATCAGAAAGAGGCTGCATTGTATGTGCGCCAAAAAGTGGAATCAGCCAAATGGTTCATGGAGGCTATCAGGCAGCGCCAGCACACCCTTATCCTCACCATGAATGCCATCATGGAGTTTCAGAAACCCTACTTTCTGAGCGGGGGCGACGAAACCTTTCTGAGGCCCATGATCCTCAAAGATATCAGTGAACGTACAGGCCTCGACATATCCACGATTTCGCGTGTTGCAAATTCAAAATACATCCAGACCGACTGGGGCATTTTCGCGCTTAAGTTTTTCTTCTCCGAAGGCATGCAGACCGATACCGGCGAGGAGGTTTCAACGCGTGAAATCAAAAAGATTCTTGAGGAGGTACTGGAGAATGAGGATAAGCGCAGACCGGTAACCGACGACCGGCTGGCGGAGATTCTGAAGGAAAAGGGTTATGTAATCGCCCGCCGCACTGTTGCCAAGTACCGCGAACAACTTAACATCCCGGTAGCCCGCCTCAGAAAGGAACTCTAATGCGGCCTGCAAAAATTCTCTCTTTCCTTTTTCATCCCGTTTTCATGCCCCTGGCAGCGACTTTTATCCTCCTTTCATACGGGGGATGGCTCACCATGATGCCTGCCCGGTCCAAAGTATATATTTATATGGTCATCGGGATCACCACCCTGGCCCTTCCGCTTGCCATCATGCCACTGCTGCGGTTCCGCAAGATGATCACCGGCTATTATATGAGGGATTCCGCCGAACGCCGCGTACCCCTGCTCATCATCGCCTTCCTGTATCTCACCGGAGCTTTCATTCTGCAGAGAGCCCGTGCCCCGATGGTCTTTGCGGTCTTTCTCAACGGATCCTCCATGGTCATCCTGGCTTGTGCACTGGTAAGCTGGCGCTGGAAGATCAGTAACCACATGGCCGGCATTGGCGGGGTTATCGGTTTGATCCTGGCCGTTGCCATTCAATGGATGCTGAACATGGAATTCGTGCTGGTTATCCTGTTTTTGGTCGCCGGACTGGTTGGGTATGCCCGGCTGAAACTTGATGAACATTCGCCGGCCCAGGTTTATGCCGGCTTTTTATTGGGTTTTCTTGTCAATTTCTTTCTGATCCGGATGATCTAACCTTCCGATGTGGTGCTGAATTTATACCCAACACCCTTGATCGTTTGAATATATTTTTCCCCGATTTTCTCCCTCAGCTTGCGGATATGCACATCGATGGTGCGCTCACCGACAATGACATCGTCACCCCAAACCTTCCTGAATATCTCCTCACGGGTCATCACCCGACCGGGCTTTGAAGCGAGAAGACTAAGCAGTTCAAACTCCTTCCGGGGAAGCTGAAGTTCCACACCGGCAGCTGTAACCAGGTACTTTACCCGGTCGATCTCCATGTCGCCAATTCTCATAACCGTATCCGCTTCCTCCGGCTGAATTCCGGGCCGCACTCTTTTTAAAAGGGCTTTTATACGGCTCACGAGTACTTTTGGTTTCACCGGCTTGGTGATATAGTCATCGCCTCCGGCCGAAAATCCGGCGATCTGGGAATAATCTTCTCCCCTGGCGGTTAAAAAGGCGATCATCACCCCCTTAAGTTCCGGTAATCTCCGGATCTGCTCACAGGTCTCGATACCGTCAGATCCAGGCATCATCACATCAAGCAGGATCAGATCGGGTTTAAAGGTTTTTGCCATTCTGATGGCCTCAGCCCCGTTGCGCGCCTTCTCAACCTTATAGCCTTCAACAATCAGGTTATATCCTAAAAATTCGAGAATGTCCGGTTCATCATCAACAAGCAGGATGCGGGATCCGGTGTCGTTCATCGGGGTTGATTTTTTTGCAAAGGTACGTTGTTAGCCCGATCTAATATTATGAAAATATTAATTTTCCCGGAAGGGCTCTGAGGCCCTTCCGTACGGGATGGCTTTAATGCCATCCCAGCCATATTAAAATCCCATATTCATCACAAACCGGTCGTTGAATTCCGGATGGTCCGATAATTCCACATACTTCATCCGGCTGGTGAGACTGCGGGTATTGTCGCGGAATTCACCTGATTGGAGCCATAGTCGCGCACCGAGTCCCGCCGTATTTCCCGCCCGTATTAGCTTTTTCTCCAGCCCGGCCGGGATCAGTCCGATCCTTGCGGCCGACCAGTCGTGCAGTGCATACCCGAACCCGCCCGCAAGAAATACTTGCTCCACTTCCTCGACCCCGATGCCCGCCTCAATCAGTAGCACCTCGATGCCTGCCGCGATTGCGCCCTTGGCGAGCTGGAGCTCTCGAATATCCGCAGGTAAAATAGCCGATAGAACCGTCGACTGACGGACGACCGATGACGGATGACGGAGGTTCCATCGGTCATCCGTCATCCGTCGTCCGTCTTCCATATATCCCGAGCTATCCACCACCCCGCTTTCCAACAGCAGCGCCACGGCGTCGACCAGTCCGGAGCCGCAGAGGCCTGCAGGTGGCTTGTTGCCTATCGTTTCCACTGTACCGTCGGGATTCAGGGCACAGACGGCCCCTTCGACGCCGGGCATGCCGCAGGAAATCCGGGCTCCTTCGAAAGCCGGGCCGGCCGCGGTGGCGCAGGTGAAAATCCTGTCGCCATTCCACAGGACGATCTCACCGTTTGTCCCGATATCGAGAAACAGCTTCCAGCCGGCTGAACTGTTGAGCGAGACGGCCGAAAAGCCGGATACAATATCGGCCCCGATATAGGAAGAGAGTGACGGGATGAGCTCGACCGTTGCCTGGGGGAATTCATTTATTAAGCCTGATACGCTTTGCTCTTCAAGGAAAACAGGGGTAAAAGGATAGATCGCCAGGCTCTCGGGATTGACCCCCCGGGCAAGGTGCTGCATGGTTGTGTTACCAGCCAGTGCAATGCGTCCGATCCGTTGGGAGCTCACGTTGGCTTCATTGCAGAGTGAAAGTCCGGCCCCGGCAATGACACTGAGCAGCTCCTGCTGGAGCCTTGCGGTGCCGGCGGAATCCCCGATGCAATAATGGATGCGGCTGATCACATCGGCTCCGTATGCCTGCTGCGGGTTCGGGAAACTCCTGACAGCCAGGTTCCGGTGCAATTCCAGATCCTCCAGAAACACCACCACCGTTGTGGTTCCTACATCAACCGCCAGTCCGAGGCCGGCATCATTCCCTGGGGCTAACTTGTCAAACCGCGGCTCCGGATCGGGCCAGAAACTTTCCGACAGAATTCGCATCGGCGAAATATCGGGAACCAGAACGGAAACCTCAACTTCCGGGAAAAACCCACAGGCTCGCACCCTTCCAAACCTCTCCACTTCCACCATGCACTTTCCGCAAATTCCCTTTCCGCCGCATGGTGAAGGAATGTAAGAGTTTTGCAGACGAAGTGCATCAAGCAGGCTCTGGCCGGGCGCTGCTGTGAGGGTGATTTTTGTTGGCATGGCGTAAAGATAGAGAAAGACTGTAAGACTGTATGACTTTAAGACTGAGAGACCAAGAGACCCTTTTCTCCATTTCCCTTGCCAAACCGCGTCTATATCTTAAAAACACATCCTATGTCTGTCTTCTTTTCTCTTTCATCTTTCTTTCGCCTTTTTTCTTTCACCTTTCGCCTTTTCCAGGATCTTTTATCAGTCGTTCTCCCCCGCACCTGCCCCGCCTGCGGGAAACCCCTTAAAGACTGGGAAGAGTGCCTGTGCCTCACTTGTCTGGCCGGATTGCCTCTGACGAGGTTTCATGAGCACCCTGATAATCCCCTCGCTGAAGTGTTCTGGGGCCGCGTCAGGCTGGAGCAGGCTGTTGCCTGGTTCTATTTCCGCAAAGGATCGGCCTACCAGGATGTCATGCACAACTTCAAATACAATCACCGGCCCGATATAGGGGTATATCTCGGGAAGCAGATCGGGTATGAACTGAAGCACAGTACAATTTTTGTTAAGCCCGATGTTGTTATTCCGGTTCCGCTCCACCGCCGGAAACTCCGGAAAAGGGGATACAATCAGAGCGAAAAGATCAGCAAGGGCATTTCCATCGCCCTGGATATTCCTATGGATATCAAAACATTATACCGATCAGGCAAAACAGCCACCCAAACCCGCAAATCCCGGTTCGAACGCTGGCTCAATGTCTCCGGCAAATTCGGCCTCCGTGATCCTGATCGGATCCGCGACCTTCATATCCTGCTCGTTGACGATGTAGTCACCACAGGCGCCACGCTCGAAGCTTGTGCTGAAGTGCTGCTGTCCGTTCCGGGAGTGAGGGTGAGTGTGGCGGCGGTGGCGTGGGCGAAAGAATGAGGAAGACCGACGACGGATGACCGATGACGGAAGACCGACGACGGATGACCGACGACGGATGACCGACGACGGATGACCGACGACGGATGACCGATGGAAGGGGACAATCACTACTAATTTTATGATAAAATGAGTAATAGAGTAACTTACAAATTCGAGAAACTTGAGGTTTGGCTAATTTCACTTGAATTGTCGGATGTCATCTATGAGGTAGCCAAGATGTTACCGAAATCAGGAGAATTTAATCTGAAATCTCAGATTCTGCGGGCGGGCACAAGCATTTCCCTGAATATTGCCGAGGGCTCAACAGCCTCTACAAATCCTGAACAGATCAGATATATAAAAATCTCATTAAGGTCACTTATTGAGGTGATTGCCTGCCTACGTCTAATTGAAAGAAGAAAGTATTCGAAAGATGAAGTTCTTATGATGACTGCTGATTCTGTTTCAAATAAACTCTTCGCCAAACTCAACGCCTTCATTAAATCCTTTAATTAGCATCCGTCGTCTTCCGTCTGTCATCCGTCATCGGTCGTCCGCCATCATGAATCCCGGATTCTTTCCATCAACTCCGGCCACCGCAAGTGCTTTGACTACCACCGTCAGGCAGAGCTCGTCAACCGACCCGGGATTCATGTAGAAGCCCGGTGATGCAGGCAGGATCATTCCGCCGGCCTCTGTAACCGTCGCCATATTTCTTAAATGGATCAGGCTGTAAGGAGATTCCCTTACAACCAGGATAAGCTTTCTCCGTTCCTTGAGCATGACATCGGCGGCACGGGTCATGAGATCATCTGCCGTTCCGGCGGCAATGCGACCGAGGGTACCGACCGAGCAGGGAATGATGATCATGGAATCATAGCCTGATGAACCACTGGCCATCGGGGCAAAAAATGAGTCCGGATCATACCGCCTGAACCCGAAAGTATCCAGCGGCACATCCGGCAATTCATACTTCCAGACCTTCTCCCCGGTTTTGGAAACCACCACCGCCACCTCCTCAACCTGATCCCGCAGCTCCGCCAGCTTCCTGAGCATCAGGTGCGCGTAGAGGGAGCCGCTGGCGCCGGTTATGCCGATGATTAGCCGTAGTTTATTCATTTTTAAGTAGTGTGGAAAGTGGAATGTGATAATGTGATAGGCTCTGGCGCTATCACATTATCACATTCCACTTTCCACAATTTCAAAAAGTCTAATAATCTTTCAAACACCTTACCGGCAACCCACTCACCCTCTGGAACGTATCTTGCTGGAAGGCCGATTTGCTGCGGAATACGGAGCGGCCCAGGGCCAGGTGGTTGATCTGCGGATTCAGTGTTGAACTCCAGAAATAACCGGCCTGGTCGGCATCGTAATATTTACGTTCGGCAAAGATCAGATAACCGGAAAAGAGGGCTTCAAATCCTGATTTACTCCCCCAAACCAGATCATCGCCTGCAAGCTTTTCTCCTTCATCGGGCTGCAGGAATATGATAAGTTCCAGCCATTCGGCATCAGTCGGCATATGCCAGCCAACCGGACAGATTCCTGTGGTGCCCTCGATGGTTGTGAAGTTCATGGCCTTATCCCACTGATAGAGACCACCGTACAAATCACAGTAGATCGCTTCGTTCCTGTAGCAGTATTTTTCAGCCCGGGTGGAATCCCGTTGATATCCGTCACCGTATTTACCGCCGGTGCTGGCATGGATCATGGTTCCGATATTAAGGTTCTGTGCCATCCAGATCTTGTCGTTGATCTTAACGGTTTTATAAACCTTGCCATCACGCGCATCGGTAAAAGATCCCATCTCATATATCGGGGTATTCGTTTCAAAGGACCATACCGGACCTGCCACTGCATGCTGATAGGGATCTTTTGCCACTATTTTCCAGTAGTAAGTTTTCCCGAACTCAAGCGGCAAGGTTGCATATTCGGAAGCGGGAACATTTGAGGCGATGAGGCCCGGGTTTGGATCGCGGCCCAGGTAGATGTCATATTTCATGGAGTCTGAATCGGGGTCGATGCAGGTCCAGGAAAGAATGGCACGGGTTGTAACAGCGCCGGCCTGATCGGCAGGTGCCGGATCCTTTGGAGCTTCGGAGGCCTGGTTCACGCCGCCAACTATAAGCGAAACAACCTTTTCATCCAGGGAGCCGCCACTGTCCTTAACCTCAAGCTTGACGGAATAGGCTCCCGATTCTGTATATTGATGCGTGGCAACCTTAGTTTTCGAATATTCGGTGTCGAAAGTGCCGTCACCGTCAAAATCAAAGCGCACCATCAAATCGGTGGCCTTGTCCTCCGCGTCACTGACTGCCGAGGCATCCATCCGGAAGATATCCTGAAGGAATCCCCGCGGAGGGGTGATATTCAAAGCAGCCTTGGGCGGCCTGTTGCTCCAGTTAACCTTAACAAAATCTGTAAAACGGCTCGTTTTCCCCTCGGAATCCTTCACCTCCACGGAAATGAAATAGGTTCCACCTTTGGCAAACTGACGGTCGATGGTCTTGGTTGTACTGAATTCCGTGTCAAAAACGGAGTCAGACTCCCAGTCCCACCGTACGCTCAGCAACTCCACCGGGTCCTCCAGGTCACTTACTGTGGAAGCATCGAAAGTAAAAACGGTCGCTGTGGTGCCATACGACGGGGAGATCGTAAATTTGGCAACCGGGGCGGTGTTGGGCTCCTTCTTACAGGAGGTCATCAACAGGGGGATCAGGGCGGAAAGGGTAATCAGGCTGATTTTCAATAACCTGTAATTTTTCATAATTGTCCTGATTAAATCTGTATTCATACAAAGATAGGGGTTAAAGGCGAAAGAAGAAAGGCGAAAGGCGAAAGAAAGATGAAAGAAGAAAGATGAAAGAACAGCCGGTTCGAAGAGATCAGTAACCCCGGGGTTCAGCCCGGGGGTGAACAGGTAATGTTCCCGGTGATATCCGCAGCCCCGGAAACATCACGCTAAATTTTTTATTTTTGTCTTAAACCATTGTCCCATGATACTGGAATTTCAGATTCTATATAATACGCATCCGGGTCAGCAGCTGATGATCCTGGGCTCTGATCCTGCTCTGGGAAACGGACAGGCAGGGCAGGCAATCGGAATGAATCTGAAAGATGCCCAGTCAGGACTCTGGAGCCTGAAGGCAGAGTTGGATACAACCATCGGATTCTCTTACCGGTATTATGTGAAAGACGACAACTTCCGTACCTGCCTCGAAGAGTGGGGGCCCGACCGCACCTTAAGCCCCGGAACAACAAAACACGATAGCCTTCTCCTGTCTGATCGCTGGAGGGCCCAGTCAGATCCCGGTTATACGCTCCACACCTCCGCCTTCACGAACGCAATCCTGAAAACCGGACAGCTGTATCCCGCACCTATTGCGAAAACCGATAAAACAGGCAATTCAGTTGTTATCCGGTTTATGCCCGATGTTATCCGGGTTAAGCCGGGTCACCGTATAGCCGTATCGGGAAGTGCAAAAAGCCTGGGAAACTGGTCGGAGAAAAAGGTTCTTGCCCTCGGTAATAACGGGTTTCCCAAATGGTGCGGCGAAGTCAGGGTGCCCGTGTCAGAATTCCCGGTTACCTATAAATACCTGATGCTGGACGAAACCGGCAAGGCACATTTCTGGGAGAAATCCGCCAACCGCATCATCAATCTGCCAGATGGCGACCTGCCTCAGGTGATTCAGATCGGCGACGAAACATTCGATTTTCCCCAGTATCACTGGAAAGGAACCGGCGTGGCAATTCCTGTATTTTCCCTCCGCCGCGAGGATGGCTGCGGTGTTGGGGAGTTCACGGATCTCCGTCTGCTGGTCGACTGGGCCAGTGAGGTGGGTATCCGAATGATTCAGATCCTTCCCGTCAACGATACCGTTGCCCGGCACACCTGGCAGGATTCGTACCCATACGCCGCAATCTCCGTTTATGCCTTGCATCCGGTTTATATCAATCTTAACGAGATCGGAAGGCTTAATTCTGAAATCAACCAGCAGATCCTGGAAACCCTGGGGGAATATTTGAATTCTCTCGAAAAGATTGACTATGAGGCAGTCATGAAACTGAAATCGAGATTTTTCAAACTGATATTCGACCAGGAAAAATCCACTTTTCTCAATGATCCTGAGTTCCTTGCCTTCTTTGCAGAAAATGAATACTGGCTAAGGCCTTATGCAGCTTTCTCCTATCTCCGCGACCTGTTCAATACCCCCGATTTTTCTCACTGGGGTGAATTCCGGCAGCCTATACCGGAATTACTGGCCTTGCTAACGGACGAAAAATCGGGACATTTTGACGACATCGCCGTTCACTATTTCATACAATTCCATGCGTACCGGCAGCTTCTGGAAACAGCAGGGTATGCCCGCTCCAAAGGGGTTGTCCTCAAGGGTGACATCCCGATCGGCATCTATCGCAACAGTGTGGATGCCTGGCTGAGTCCGCAACTTTACCACATGGACCGGCAGGCCGGCGCTCCGCCGGATGATTTCTCGGATAAAGGTCAGAACTGGCGCTTCCCGACCTACAACTGGGAGGTGATGGCCCGCGACAACTTTTCCTGGTGGCAGCAGCGCCTTCGCCAGCTGTCGGGCTATTTCGATGCCTTCCGGATCGACCACATACTCGGATTCTTCAGGATCTGGGAGATACCGGCTTCACAGGTTGAAGGGCTGATGGGTTATTTCAATCCCAGCATCCCCTATTACCGCGACGAGCTGCAATACCGGGGGCTCTGGTTTGACGAGCAACGGTTTTGCCGGCCCTACATAAGGGAACATTTCCTCTATGAGCGCTTCGGCGAACACACCGATTTTGTCAGGCAGAATTACCTGAATGAAGACTCCCCCGGATGCTATTCACTTCGCCCTGAATATGATACACAGAGCAAGGTGGAAGAGAAGCTGACGGTTGAGCCGGATGCGAGCCCCGAACATCGGAACCGCTTTGAGCGGATCATCCGCGGATTAAATTCTCTCATCGCAGAAGTACTCTTCCTCGAAGCGCCCGGTACTGAGGGAAATGGGTTCTTCCCCCGAAATGCACTCCATTTTACCCGTTCCTACCAGGAACTTGACGAGTATGCCAAAGGGATAATCGACCAGATCTATCTTGACTATTTTTACCGGCGCAACGAAGAGTTCTGGCGAGAAAAGGCCATGGCGAAACTCCCGGTAATCAAGAAAGCCACCAATATGCTTCTTTGCGGCGAGGATCTGGGAATGGTGCCGGCCTGCGTGCCCAGCGTGATGGAGGAGCTCGGGATCCTGAGTCTCGAAGTTCAGCGGATGCCGAAAAATCCGAAGATCACCTTCGGACATCCCGCGAATTACCCTTATATGTCCGTAGCAACGCCTTCCTCACATGACACCTCCACCATACGGGGATGGTGGGAGGAGGATCCCGGTCGGTCCCAGCGCTTCTATAACGAAAACCTCGGAAATCACGGAGCCTCCCCCTACGAGTGCTCACCGGAAATAGTCAGGCAGATAATCGTGCAGCATCTCTATTCACCCAGCATGTGGGCGATTTTTCCGATCCAGGACCTCCTGGGTATGGACAAAGTCCTGCGATTCCCCAATCCCCATGCAGAACGTATCAACAATCCCGGAAACCCCAATCATTACTGGCGTTACAGGATGCACCTGAACCTGGGCGACCTGCCTGCAAAAACCGAATTCAACAGGATGCTTAAAGGCCTGATCCGTGATTCGGGAAGACTTGAGGTGTATTGATCCAGGATTTTTGCGTTTCTTCGCATCTTAATTTCAAAACCTTACCCCGTGAAAATCGAAAACAAGCGTGTCGTGCAGATACATTATACCCTGAAGGATGATCAGGGAGAGATCCTTGACAGTTCAGCCGGTAAAAGTCCGCTTCCCTATATCCATGGCGTTGGCGCCCTGATCCCCGGGCTGGAAAAACATTTGCTTGGGAAACAGGCAGGTGATAAATTCACCGCCGTGGTTGCCCCTGCGGATGGTTATGGCGAATACGACGAAGAGCAGGTTTTCGAAGTCCCGGTCAGCGAGTTTGAAGGTGACGACGAGCTGCAGCTCGGAATGCAGATTCAGCTGGATACCGAGAGCGGGCCGGCCATTGCCACCATTGTAAACATGGAGGAGGATGTCATTACCCTTGATTTAAACCATCCGTTGGCCGGAACCACCCTGAATTTCGACGTAGAGGTTGTTGAAGTCAGGGATGCCACCAAACAGGAATTGGATCACGGGCATGTTCATACTCCGGGGGTTCATTAGTTCTCTTTTTTAGGTAACTTGGTTCCTGTTAATCGGGAGAATTTTTCATGAAGATAGTTATCGCCGGCGCCGGCGAGGTAGGCACTCACCTGGCTACAATGCTGACCGGCCAGAACCATGATATCATTTTGCTGGATGATGATCCGGACCGACTGACTCAAATCAATCGCGACGTGGATCTCATGACCATTACCGGTTCGGCTCACTCCTTTGTGGATCTCAAATCTGCCGGCCTGAATAAAGCGGACCTGTTTATCTCGGTTACAACATCGGAAGAAAGGAACGTGCTCGCCTGCATTATGGCAAATTACCTGGGAGCCGGCCGTACCATTGCACGGATCAATAATTCCGAATATCTGCAGGATCGGTACCGCGCAAAACTCAGGGATATGGGAGTACATGAGCTCATTTACCCCGAGAGCCTCGCAGCCAAAGAGATCGTCTCATCTGTCAAGCTTTCCGGAACCCGGCAGTATTTTGAGTTTTCCGGCGGGAAACTAGTCCTGATGGGTATAAAAATCAGGGAAAATGCACCGATCGTAAACCATACCCTCGAGGAGCTTGCTCCTGATATGCAAAACATCGTCGCGGTGGCAATAACCCGCGACCACTCTACGATCATTCCAGGCGGGCATGACCGGATTAAAAATGGTGACATTGTTTACTTTATAACCAACGGGACCACTCAAAAGCAGATTTTTGAGCTCTCCGGTAAAGAAATCTATGAGATCAAAAACATCATGTTTCTCGGAGGCAGCCGTATTGCCCAGAAAACCATTGAGAAACTGGGAGAAAAATATCATGTTAAAATAATCGAGGAGGACCCGGAACGGTGCAGCCTGCTCGCTAATAAATATGAACATGCCCTGGTTATCAACGGGAACGGACGGGATCTGGACCTGCTCAAGGAGGAAGGACTTGGTAAAATGGATGCCTTCATTGCCACTACCGGCAGTTCGGAAGTAAACATGCTCTCCTGCCA
>Ga0209417_1003406_pt1 | contig 21387 bp, 9 predicted proteins | sample RifGroF2_FD_184002 | JGI IMG/M metagenome (GOLD analysis project Ga0209417, IMG submission 184002) | Groundwater microbial communities from Rifle, Colorado, USA - Groundwater F2 (SPAdes) (version 2) | ecosystem: Environmental > Aquatic > Deep subsurface > Groundwater | place: Rifle, Colorado... | reverse complement strand
CATGATCCCGCATTGGTTGAGCAGGGGGCAACGAAGGTATATGAGGGAAAAGATCTTACCGGTATTCGACTTCCCGTTGGGGGCATCGGAACCGGCGTTATCCAGATGAATGGCAGGGGAGAGCGTGAAATCTGGCAGATTTTCAACAATTTTTCGCTCGCTTTTATTCCAGACAGTTTTTTTGCTCTTCGCGCCCAAAAGCAGGGCGGCGATGCTGTTGTTCGTGTACTCCAAACTGTTGGTGTTGGTCCTTTTGGTGCCTGTGACAAACTATCTTTTCGAGGCGAATATCCTTTCGGCTGGTATGATTTTCAGGATACAGCATTGCCAGTAAAAGTTAGTATGGAATTGTTTAATCCTTTGATACCACTCAACACCATGGATTCGGCTATTCCGTGCGCAATCTACAGAATGACGGCGGTCAATACCTCGTCTGTTCCCGTTGATGTATCTTTTCTTGCGACTCAGAAAAATGCCACAGGTTTTACAAGATATGAAGTGCCGCGATGGACTGGACCAAGTGACGGCGCTGTTCTTGCTGATTTTGAATCCACTAATTTTGGTACCTGGGTAAAAACTGGAGATGCCTTTGATGACGGACCTATGGCTGGCGCGATACGCGACGAACAGCATTTAACCGGCTATTTAGGTAAGAAACTCGTTAATACCTATGGGAAAAAAGCAGATGAGCCAACAGGAACATTAACTTCTCCGGAATTTAAAATAAACAAAAAATATATCCATTTCTTAATGGCTGGAGGAGCACATGCCGGCAAAACGTGTGTGAACCTCTTGATCAATGGTAAAATCGTTTATTCTGCTGCCGGACAAATGGACGATACGCTTGAATGGTGTTCGTGGAATGTCGGCGAATGTCAGGATCAAATTGCGTGTATACAGATCGTCGATGCTGTTACCGGCGCTAACGGCCATATAGAGTGCGATAATTTTGTTATGTCTGATGAAGATCGTCATGTGACTCCAAAGATCCATGGACTGGGTCTCAATCGTAATCGTGTCATTCGACAGAGTAATATGACATCAGTTTATATGACGTCAGATCGTGATCAATCTAACGCGGGTTATGGCAGTATGGTTTTGGCGGCATTGACTGCGAATGTTCAGGCTAACGCCTATTACAGCGACATAAACAGCCTATACGCCAATTGGCTGAAAGAAGGTACTATAGAAGGAGCACAGCGTGCCGGGCGGTCCAGTGAAGGGGTTGAACTTAACTGCGCATTAGCGACCCCCTGTACCCTTGCACCAGGTGAGAGCAAGACTTTTACTTACATTCTTTCATGGTATTTCCCAAATGTTACACATGGTGTCCCAAACGGTGATGGTTCGACATTGTGGCGTGCCCAGGGGAACATGTATACGAACTTCTGGTCCGATGCTTTAGATGTTTCTTCTTATGTTAATGATAATTTTAACCGTCTGTTGACAGACAGCCATCTTTATCATGATACAGTGTATGCTTCCAATTTACCGCATTGGCTGCTGGACAGAGTTACTTCTCAGGTTTCAGTGCTCCGAGGTAAAACCTGTTTCTGGGGCAGGGATGGATTTTTTGGCTGCTGGGAAGGTGTGGGCTGGGATGACGGTGCGGCTCACGGTAATTGTACCCATGTATGGCAATATGCGCAGGCCCACGCACGGTTGTTTCCGGAAATTGCGAGAAAGTTGCGTGAAGAAGCGTTTGGTCAGATGACGCTCCTGGCATATGCTGAAGGAGGAATACCCCACCGTTATAAAATGATGGACTGGAATCATGTGGCTTTCGATGGGCAATGTGGCGAAATTCTCTCTGCCTACCGCGAGCATCTGAATCAATCCAATCAAAAATGGCTGAATGAGTGGTGGCCGAGAATAAAAAAAGCTACTGATTATTTGATAACACGTTATGACCCTGACGAAGATGGAATATTAGCGGGCGCCCAGTGGAACACTCTGGACGGCAATCTTAGCGGAAGTACTTCCTGGATGGGTACGCTTTATCTTGCAGCATTGGAAGCATCCGAAAAAATGGCTGTGTTACAAAATGATAGTAATACTGCCAGCGTGTATCGGACAACACGTCTATCTGGTATGAAAAAACAAAATGAATCACTTTGGAATGGTGAGTATTATATCCAAAAACCTGATCCTATGGGCCAAAGCGATTATTTTAATGGATGTCACATAGATCAGTTATTAGGCGAGTGGTGGGCTGGCCAACTTGGTTTGGGGCCATATTACCCAACGGATCGCATTAAAACCGCTATGAATTCCCTGGTGAAGTATAACTTCAGAGCAAATTTTCGTGGTATTACTCAAGCACCTCGAAAATTTGTGGACGACGATGATGCCGGCCTTCAAATGATAACGTGGCCTAATAACGGCAGGCCGAAAGCGCATATGAGTTATGCGGATGAAGTGATGAGCGGCTTTGAGTACGATGCTGCGGCGACGATGGTGCACTTCGGATCAGTCAAAGAAGGCTACATGATCGCAAAGGCAGTTTCTGATCGATATGACGGCCGATTACGCACGGGGTTGTGCCCTTCACAATGGGCTTGCTGGGGTTATAGCGGTAATCCTTTCGGTGATGATGAATGCGGTAAATTTTACGCAAGGGCGATGAGCAGTTGGTCGTTACTTCTAGTCAGTCAAGGATATATCTACAACGGACCCGAAAAGATCATCGGATTTGATCCCAAATGGCAGCCAGAGGAACACGCATCGTTCTTCACGGGCGCACAGGCGTGGGGTCTGTTTTTACAGAAGCGAGACAAGGGTTCTCAAAAAGTTAATATAAAAGTTTCCTGGGGCAATTTGGATATTGCTGAAGTTCGCTTAACTGTCGACCCAGACTGTAAGGCAGGCCTTTCCGGCATCCAAATATCTGGTAAGCCAGTTTCCGCGGAGCTTACGCAGGATGGGAATAAGGTGGTGCTCAAATTTGAGGAGCCAGTATCAATTGGCGCGGGTAAGGAGTTGGGGATTACGCTTGATTTAGTTAAGTAAATTGATGGCCGGGATGTTCCCAGCCACTTATTTTTTAATTTGTTTCGGAGGTGAGAGAATGAAAAAGGTAATTGGAATTTGTGTTTTGTTAGGGATGCTGAGTGTGGCAGCGCAGGTTCAGGCAACGCCGCGTTACTGGAAGAGTGTCGGCGGCCCAGGACAGGATGGTCTTTTCACAAATGGTGCAAACTGGGCAGACTCAATGACCACAGCACCGCAGAATGGTGATGTTGCATACATCCTGAATGGTGCTCCCTGGGGTGCACCTACAGCTGCATGCACTTTCCAAAGCAGCTTTGTTAATTTGGAAGCTTTGAGAGTTGGAGATACTACTGTTGGTGGGTTTACTGATGTTGCAGTAATGAACATGGTAAGCGGGATGTTGTCAACCAGCGCGTACGATGCTTTTGTCGGCACAGGGGCCGGAGCAAAAGGCGTTCTTAATATGAGTGGCGGCACGATTACCAGCACCAGTGGTTACTTTGTTGTCGGCCAGGCTGGCGGCAACGGTACACTGAACATGACCGGCGGCACAATCAACTGCGCCAACTTGTGGGTTTCCAATCAGGCGAACAGCTTCGGTCGCATTCATCTTGATGGTGGAACTATCAATTTTTCTAATAGCATATCCATTCAGGGTAATAATGATGCTGGTAATAAAACCATAGCAAGTGGCAACGGAGTTATTGATATTACCGGCGGCAAGATCGTAATTCAGAAGAATGAAGATTTGACATGGCTCGCCGATTATCTTAAGAGTATTGGCGCAATGACCGCTTATGATGGCGCTGGTTCTTTTGTATCAACGAGGGATTCCGTAACTGGTTTCACAACGATTACTGCCGTTGTTCCAGAACCCGCAACAATGACATTGTTGGTATGCGGCGTTTTCGGACTACTGAAGAGGAAGCGTTCGTAAGTTTGCGACAAGGTAATGAACTGATGCATTTGAGAGTTGGGAACTTATGTTCTCAACTCTCAATGCACAATAGTAAATGATTTGACTGATTGATGTTCTGGATCTGGCTGTTATTTCAGGTGGTGTAAAAATGCAAAAACTAATTCTAAACAGTATTTTGTTTATATTGCTGAGTGTGGCAGTGCAGGTTCAGGCGACGCCTCGTTACTGGAAAAGTATCGGCCTTACAGGTCAAAATGGTCTTTGGACCAATGGTAAGAACTGGGCAGACTCAATGACGGTTGCGCCGCAGGCAGGTGATGTTGTATATATCTTGAACAGGGCTGGCGACTGGAATACGATTGCATGTAATTTCACAACTACATTAATCTCTCTGGATGCTTTGAGAGTTGGTGATAGTACTGTCGGGATTTTCGGTGGTACCGCGGTAATGAACATGTCCAGCGGTTCGATAACAACTGCGGCTAATGAGGTAATGGTCGGCGCGGGCAGCGTGGGAAAAGGCGTTCTTAACATGAGCGGCGGTTCGATCACTACCAGTGCCAATGGTTACTTTGTTGTAGGCCAGGCGGGCGGCAATGGTACGTTGAATATGACAGGCGGTACAATCACTGCCAATAATTTCTGGGTTTCCAATCAGGCAAACAGCAAAGGCAGCGTCCATCTTGATGGCGGTACGATCAATATTAAAGGCAGTATATCCATTCAGGGTAATAATGATGCTGGTAATAAAACTGAAGCATCTGGCAGCGGACTTATTGATATTACCGGCGGCAAGATAGTATTTCAAAAGAATGAAGATCTGACATGGCTTGCCGATTATCTTGCTGGTATGGGCCTAATGACTTCCTATGATGGTGCTGGTACTTTTGTCTCAACCAGGGATGGTAACGGCTATACTACGATTACTGCTGTTGCTCCAGTGGTTCTGTTGAAAGGCGATATCAACAAGGACTGGGTTGTTGACATGTATGACTTATTTATACTTACCCAGCAGTGGCTGAGTGTTCCCGGTACACCGTCAGCCGATATATCGCCTTCTGTTGGTGACGGCAAGATCGATTTGCGAGATTTTGCAGTTTTTGCAGATGATTTCAACTATTTGAATACTGTTACATACGATTTTGTTGCAAACGCTTCTTCTGCCGTATGGACATCGCAGGGTGGAACGGTTACTTTTGGCGCTGCCTGGAGTGATACCATGGGAGCGGCCGTAAGTGCGACTGCTACCCTTGAGGATGGCGTTTCTGCAAGCCAGATACGAACATTTCCAGATGCCAATCCTGGTTTTGCTACTCACTTTATGAAAGGTACCTACAGTAACATTACTGTTCCAGAGTATCCGGGCAGGGTGAAATTTACGACCTCTGTGGGATTTGTTGACGGCGCTACGGGAACCGAGGGCGTTACTTTCCGTTTTATTATTAACCGAAATGGCATGTACTATGAACTGGCAGCTGTTGATGCTGAATATGATGGACTGCTTAATACATTAAGCGCTGATCTTACGGCTTACAAAGGTGAGACTTTAACCTTTATACTGGAAGCCGAAGCAGATGGCAGCTCAGCGTTTTGCTGGGCGGCATGGAAAGATGCAAAAATCGTAACATACAATAATCCTGTGGAAGTGGTTTACGATTTTGTGGCTAACGCAAGCAAGGGCACATATGTTACAGGTACGGGAACAATTCCGTGGGGAAATAACAATTCAAACGGCGCTGGATATATAACCACAGGTAATCTTGAGAACAATCAATCATACACATCCTTGTTTACACACCCTGATTCCGGCGATGCTTCGAGTCATTTTATTAATTCGACATTTAGCAATGTGATCATTCCCAACAATGTTGTGGATATTCAGTTTACGGCGAAGGTTGGTTTTGCCTCCGGCGCAAGCGGTACTGACGGCGTAACATTCAACGTGTATGTAATCAGAGATACGCAATCTGCTCTTCTTTGTACCAAGACCAAGACATATGATGGTACTCTGGCCACGATTACGGGCAATCTGTCAGGCTATCAGGGCCAGAATATCACGCTTATGCTGCAGGTTTTGCCCGGCACGACAGTTTTTAGTGATTGGGCTTGTTGGACAGAAGCTAAGATCACAGGCCAATTGCCTACGCAACTTTATGTGCGGGATTTTGGTGCGGTAGCCAATGATGGCATTGATGATCTGGCTGCACTGACTACAGCAGCCAGTAATGCTAAGGCTATGCAGCCTGCCGAGATTTATTTCGATGACGGCACATACAATATCAGCAATATATGGACGGTAGCCGGTTTACGGAACACAAATGTTAAAGGTTATTCGCACGATACTCCGACGACCATAATCAATAGTAATCCTGCGGCAGGTACGTTCCTTTACAATAGCTGTCGGAATGTAACTACCCGTAATTTCACGATAGACTATAACCCTCTTCCATTCACCCAGGGAACGATCAGCAATCTGAGCGGTAATACATTCACATTGACGATCGATGCAGGCTATCCCGAGTTGAATGAGGCAAGATTTACAAGCAATCTTTCATTATGTTTGGGATTATATAAAGATATATCCTCCCAGTCAGTTGCCGGACGTGTCATAGCAGGCGGACCTGATTATACTACTTTCCCAGTAGCACCTGTAAGAGTGTCGGCTGGGATTTATACCGTTCAGGTTACTGATACTACCAACATCGCCAATGGAAACAAATTTGTTTACGCTAAGATTGGCGATGTGGTATGTGGTGCCGCTTGGGACCTAACATCCCAACATGTTTGGGACAATATTACACTTCATTCAGGACCTGGTATGGCTTTTGCGTCATCAAGTTATGGGAAGATCTTTGTCAGAAATTGTAACGTGATCATAAAGCCTGGCACAAACCGGCTCCAAAGCACCCATGCTGATGGCGTCCATACTAATGATCAAAAGAATGGCCCCGATATTAGCAACAGCACTTTCGAGGGAATGGAAGATGACGGTGTAAACATAAATTCATCCGGCGGCAGGATTTTGGCTCAAACATCATCCACACGGTTTTCGATATATTCCGCCCATGCATTCTCAATTGGCGAACGCTTAATTCTCTTCAAGCAGGATACCGGCACACTGGGTTATGCCAGTGGCGTGACGGTAACGATACGTCATGACCCGGTTATAGTTCAAGTTGGCGGCGTTAATTATTCCTGCGAAGATGTTGAGGTCAATACCGCCCCTGCAAGTAGTGTTACTGTCGGTTGGGATAATGATAAGATGTTCAGCCTTGATTTTGGGGGCGACAACTATTTGATCAAGGATTGTACTTTCCGGAATTATCGCGGCAGAGGTATACTCGCAAATGGTTTCAATGGTGTAATTACCAATAATACTTTCACCGGACTTAGCAGCGGTGCTATTCGGATCGCGAACGGTTCCTCCTGGAACGAGGGTCTTGTAAGCAGAAACATTACCATTAAGAACAATACCATTACTGATTGCAGTTTATCGATAGGTAACGCTTACTGGCCTTATTCCGGTCAGATTTGTGTTGCCGCAAACAACGGCAATGATGAAAGTACTTCGGCCAGCATTATCCAAGGCCCGATTTTCATTACGAATAACATAATCACGAACTGGCCGCGTAATGCTATTTATGTTGGTTCGAGCGATTCTGTAACGATCAGCGGTAACACTATGACCAACTATTATCCTTCTGTCGGGCCAAAATCATCAAGCGGCTGGCGTGGGACAATGTTCTTTGATAACTGTTCGAATATCGCCGTAACCGGTAATACGGTTGTTGACCAGCGGCCATCGTCAGGGACTTATCTGATTAATGGCGTCCTGTTCAGGAAAGGTTTTACCGGCAATCTCACTGAAAGTGGTAATTCATTTGCTGATAACTACTCCGGCAGTAATGTTCGTGATGTTACGTCTTATTGACGGGAGAGATGAAAAATAACAGCTATGCGAAAACTAATTGTTTTTTCTGTTTTGTTGCTATGTATAGCAGTGCAGGTTCAGGCAACGCCTCGTTACTGGAAAAGTATCGGCCTTACAGGCCAAAATGATCTATGGACCAATGGCAAGAACTGGGCAGACTCAATGACGACGGCGCCGCAGACAGGTGATGTTGCATACATCCTGAATGGTGCTGGCTGGAATACGATTGTGTGTAATTTCGCAAATACGGTGATTTCTTTGGACGCTTTGAGAGTTGGGGATAGTACTTTCGGGGCTTTCGGTGGTACCGCGGTAATGAACATGTCCAGTGGGGCGATAACAACCGGCGCGAATGAGACTTTTATCGGTGTGGGCAGCGTGGGGAAAGGCGTTCTTAATATGAGCGGCGGTTCGCTCACGACCAGTGCTAATGGTTACTTTGTTGTAGGCCAGGCGGGCGGCAATGGTACGCTGAATATGACGGGCGGTATAATCACCACCTACAATTTCTGGGTTTCCAATCAGGCAAACAGCAAAGGCCGTGTCCATCTTGATGGTGGTACGATCAATATTAAAGGTAGTATATCCATTCGGGGTAATAATGATGCACAGAATGGCAGCTGTGCAACTGGTGATGGACTTATTGATATTAACGGCGGCAAGATAGTAATTCAAAAGAATGAAGATTTAACGTGGCTTGCAGATACTCTTAAGGGTGCGGGCCTATTAACCGCCTATGATGGCGAGGGTACTTTAATCTCAACGAGGGATCCTATAACCGGTTTCACGACGATTTCCGCTGTTGCGCCTTTAGATTTGACATTGAAAGGCAATATCAACAAGGACTTGGTTATTGATATGAAGGACTTATATATACTTTCCCAGCAGTGGCTGGGCATCCCCGGGACGCCGTCAGCCGATATATCGCCTTCTGTTGGTGATGGCAAGGTCGATTTGCGAGATTTTGCGGTTTTTGCAAATGATTTCAGCTATCAAAATATGGTTGTATATGATTTTGTTGAAAACGCGTCTTCTGCTGCGTGGACATCGCAGGGTGGAACGGTTACTTTTGGCGCTGCCTGGAGTAATAATATGGGAGCGGCCGTAAGTGCGACTGTTGCCCTTGAGGATGGTGTTTCTGCTAGCCAGATACAAACATATCCGGATGCCAATCCTGGTTTTGCTACTCACTTTATGAAAGGTACCTACAGTAACATTACTGTTCCTGAGTATCCTGGCAGGGTGAAATTTACGACCTCTGTGGGGTTTGTTGATGGTGCTACGGGAACCGAGGGCGTTACTTTCCGTTTTATTATTAACCGAAATGGCATGTACTATGAACTGGCAGCTGTTGATGCTGAATATGATGGACTGCTTAATACAGTAAGCGCTGATCTTACGGCTTATAAAGGTGAGACATTAACATTTATACTTGAAGCCGAAGCATGTGGCAGTTCTGCCTATTGCTGGGCGTCATGGAAAGATGCAAAAATCGTAACATACGGTAATCCTGTGGAAGTGGTTTACGATTTTGTTGCCAATGCCACTAAGGGCAGCTTTGCGACAGGAGCAGGTGCGATACCCTGGGGCAATGCCAATGCAGACGGCCATTGTTATTTATATTCCGGCAATCTTGAGAACAATCAATCATACACATCCATATTTACACACCCTGATTATGGCGCTGTGCCGAGCCATGTATTAAATGCCGTATTTAACAATGTGATCATTCCTAACAATCTTACGAATGTTCAGTTTACGGCGACGGTGGGCTTTGCCTCAGGCGCAAGCGGTACTGATGGTGTTACTTTCAACGTATATGTGATCAGAGATGCGCAATATACACTGCTTTGTACCAAGACCAAGACGTATGACAGTACTCTTGCCACGATCACGGGTAATCTGTCAGGCTACCAGGGCCAGAATATCACGATTATGCTGCAGGTTTTGCCTGGCGCGACGGTTACTGATGATTGGGCTTGTTGGACCGCAGCTAAGATTACAGGCCAACTGCCGATGCAGCTTCATGTAAGTGATTTTGGTGCGGTCGCCAATGACGGCATCGATGACGTAGCTGTGCTGAATACAGTAATCAATAATGCCAAGATTATACAGCCTGCCGAGATTTATTTTGATGACGGCACATATAATTTTAGCAATGTATGGAACATAACCGGTTTACATAATACCAATATTAAAGGTTATTCGCACCATACTCCGACGAACATAATCAATAGTAATCCGGCGGCAAGTACATTTCTTATTATTGGCTGCCGTAATATAAATACACGTAATTTTGTGATAGACTATAATCCTCTTCCATTCACTCAGGGAACTATCAGTAATCTAAGCGGCAATACATTCACATTGACGCTGGATTCAGGATTTCCACAATTGGATGAATCAAGATTTACAAGTAATCTATCAATATGTCTGGGGATATATAAGGATCCATCCATGTCGGTTACCGGACGTATCACGGCAGGCAGCGACGGCTATACCGGTATTACCACAGCACCTGTAAAATTATCTGCCGGAGTATATCAGATTTCTGTCAGCGGTGTCACTGGCGCTGCCAATGGACAGAAATTTACATATCATGCAGTTGGCGGTCATGCATGTGGCGTTGGTTCCGAACCCAACTCTCATATCGCATGGGATAATGTTACATTATACTCTTCGCCTTTTATGGGATTCGTGGCAACAAATGTTGAGAAGCTCTTTGTCAGGAAGTGCAATGTGATCATTAAGCCCGGCACAAACCGGCTCCAGAGTGCCAATGCTGATGGTGTGCATACAGTAGATTGCAAAAATGGTCCAGATGTAACCAATAGCACCTTTGAGGCATTGGGCGATGATGGTGTAAATGTAGCCGGATCCGGCGGAAGAATACTGGCTCAAACTTCGCCCACACGACTTTCGATTTATCCGTACGGACGAACGTACTCAATTGGTGAACGTTTAGTTCTTTTTACACCAAGTACAGGCACACTTGGTTATGCCAATGGAGTAACGGTAACGGCGCGTTATGCACCTGTCACCATAAACGGCTATCTCTGTGAAGATGTTGAACTTAGCAGTACACCTGCAGCTACCATTGTGGTTGGCTGGGATAATGATAAAATGTTTAGTATTGATTGTACCGGTAACAACTATTTGATCAAGGATTGTATTTTCCGGAACTCTCGTGGCAGAGGTGTTCTCGGAAATGGGTTCTACGGTGTGGTTACTAATAACACCTTTACCGGACTTAGTAATAGTGCTGTTCGGATTGCCAACGGTTCTTATTGGGACGAGGGCCTTGTAAGCAAAGGTATTTCCATTAAGAATAATACCATTACGGATTGCGGATTATCGATGGGTGAGATTGCTTGGTATTACGCAAGTCAGATTTTTGTTGCCGCACTCAAGGGTACTAATGAAGATCCTTCGACCAGCATTATCCAGGGTTCGATCTCCATTACTAATAATACGATCACCAACTGGCCGCGTAATGCTATTTATGTGTGCTCGAGTGATTCTGTAACGATAAGCGGTAACACCATGACAAACTATTATCCTTCTACCGGCCCTAAATCACCAAACAGCTGGCGAGGAATAATGTTCTTTGATAATTGTTCGAATATCGCTGTAACCAGAAATACAGTTATTGACCAGCGGCCATCGTCAGGAACTTATCTGATTAATGGGGTACTGTTCAGGAAAGGCTTTACCGGCAATCTCACTGAAAGTGGTAATTCATTTACCGACAACTACTCCGGCAATAATATTCGAGATGTGTCATCATATTGATAGTTGTAAGAGTGGTAGGAAATTTTGATGGGTTAATTTGGGAACTGATTATAAGCATTATTTTGTTCATACTATTGTGTATGGTAGTGCAGGTCAGGTGGCAAAATCATGTGATATGAATTAAGTGATTTCAAAAGGAAAATAATGGTGTTTGGAAAATTAGTTTTAGTTTTGCTTTTGTTACATATGAGCATATCTAAAAATTATGCGCAACCAGTAATGCCTGAAAATCCAGCCGCGAATAAACAGGAAAATAAAACTTTTGCAACTTCTAATACTAGCACAAAAACGAGCTGCGATTTTGGTGTGATTGCTACCGCCTCGGCGAAAACCGTTGAAGTTAAAGGGGAATCGCTTCACTTATCACTTGAGAAGCCTGATTCGTATGTGAGCGGCAGCAAACTTAGAGAAATTCAAACACTGGGGCCAGGCAACGGTATTACGGCTACTGGTGCTATTGATCCGAACAGTGTGATAGTTCGTTATAAGGGAATAGTACTTCAGCGCGGGAAAGATTATCTTTTGGATGCGAATTGGGGCGTGCTGGGCATTGGGCCGGAATCATGTGTGACTGCGGCAGATGTTGTTGAGGTTGATTATAGATATTCGCTTAGGCGAATTGATTCCTATGTGGTTGACACAAATGGAGCCAAAGTTGTTGTCCAAGGTATAAGTGATCTGACCGTTCCGCAACCACCGGCAATTGCTGATGGGCAATTGCGACTTGCCAATATTTTTGTGGATTACTTTAATGATGGCAAGACTGCAGAGTGTTTTCCAATAACAGAAACGCATATTACCACTCAAACAACATCTGGGCGAATACCTAAAATATTGGCAAAGCTTCAGGCAGGGGAGCAGGTAAGGATCGTTTGCTGGGGTGATAGTGTTACTGAGGGTGGGGATGCAAGCGCTCCGGAAAAATGTTATCCCGCTGTATTTGAGCGCATGTTGAAAGAAAAATTTCCTAAGGCTAATATCGTTGTTAATGTTGTGGCAGTGGGTGGTTCTGGTTCGCCGCAATGGCTTTATCCAGACAAGTTCAAGGCTCCGGCGGGCAGATCACAAGACTGTTTGTGGGAGAAAGTGGTACAGAGCAAACCAGACCTTGTGACTGTAGAGTTCGTGAATGATGCTGGCAGAGCAGTGCCTGAATTACACAGTATTTACAGCGATATATTAAACAGGATTAATGCCGCTAATGCAGAAGTTATCTTCATATCTCCTCATTTTACTTTGCCGAGTTGGATGGGATTTAAGGGGCTAAAAGAAAATGAGAACCGTCCATATGTAAAGATGCTTAAACAATTCGCGGACGCAGAAAAAGTTGCTTTTGCAGATGCTTCCACAAGATGGGAGAATCTGCACAAAGAGGGTATTCCTTATATCACGCTGCTCAAAAATGGTGTAAACCATCCCGATGATCGTGGGCATATGTTCTTTGCTGAAGAATTAATTAAATGTTTTGAATAGTGATTTTGTTATATATCTGGTAAAAAACAAGGAAGATTAGGAATGCGTCAATTCAAGTATCTGTTGTTTGCAGCATTGATGTTCTACATGTTATTGTTTCCATCTGAAGTTAGTGCTGCAACTAACGCAGCAGGTCCCGGCGGTGGGTCTTTGCTGACATTGTCTGCAATAGACATGGTTGTTATTGTTCTTTATTTTGTAATAGTGTTGATCATAGGATGGTACTTAAAAAAATATGCCAGTACAGGCGATGATTTTTTTCTTGCCGGTCGCAAAATGACGATGTGGATTGCCGGCCTTAGCTTTATTTCGGCCAATTTAAGCTCTCTTGAGACCATGGGTTGGTCGGCAATGACGTATCAATATGGAATGCTCGGTGCACATGCCTACCTGATCGGTGCAATTCCTGCAATTCTGTTTCTTGCAGTTTTTATGCTGCCTTTTTATTATATCTGTAGAACCCATTCTGTTCCCGGCTATTTGAAATTGCGGTACGGCGAGGGTGCAAGATCACTGGCCGGCATTTCTTTCACATTTTTGACAATTATGGTCAGTGGCGCCAGTATGTTTGCAATGGCCAAGATTTTACATTTGTTACTTGGCTGGGATATGAATGTAAGCATCTGGGTATCGTCCATCACAGTGGCAATATATGTAACATTAGGCGGCCTGCTTTCGGCAGTGTTCAATGAGGTGTTGCAATATTTTCTGATCTGGGCTGGGTCGCTTTTGATTCCTATTCTTGGTCTTATTCAGGTCGGTGGATGGCATAAAATGATGGCCGCCATCCAGGAAAATGTCAAGGTGATCCATCCAACAGTTCAAAATGCCGATTTCACAGGTTTATGGCGGAACCTGGGTTCATTCGATACAAATCCTATGGGAATCGACTGGTTTGGTATGGTATTTGGCTTGGGGTTGGCAGTTAGCTTTGGATACTGGTGCACGGATTTCCTTCAGGTACAGCGGGTGATTGTGGCCAAGGATCTTCGCTCCGCACAAAATGGTACCATAATTGGTGCTGCACTCAAAATGCTTGTGCTCCTTATTGTAACGCTGCCAGGCTTGCTTGGCCTTGTTGTCTTGCTTAATCCGGATGGGACACCGATGATATTGGTTCCTGAAAGTGATCCTAGGGCGGGCATTACACATCACACATATAATGATGTCCTGCCATTGTTAATGGGGCATTACCTCGGACCTGGTCTACTTGGACTTGGCGTTACTGCCATGATCGCTGGTTTCATGTCCGGCATGGCAGGAAATATCAGCGCTTTTGCAACCGTGTGGACCTATGATGTTTATAAGCCGTTAATCAACAAGAAGGCACATGACAAACATTATCTCAATATGGGAAGGTGGTCTTCGCTCCTGGGGGTATTCATCTCAATAGGAACAGCGTATGCTCTATTTTTCTTCTCGAACATCCTTGAATATCTTCAGGTGCTGGTGTTCTTTTTTATTGTACCGCTGTTTGGTACAGTTATCTTAGGTATGTTTTGGAAACGTGCTACGCCTGCAGCAGGATTCTGGGGATTTCTAATAGCAATCCTTGCTTCGATGAGCATGTGGGCTTATGTACACACTTTCCCTGATGGATATTATCCACAGCCAAACATGTCTATATCTAAAAATGCGGTTGTGATGGTAGAAAGAACACCTGATCCCAAAGGCGACAAAATCACAAGAATCGTTGTCGAGAGCGGCAGCGTCAATCTTATAAACGTGCCTATCTCGATGGAATCAGGCCAAAAATTAGAAACAGCCGGCAATTTTACTATAAAAGACGGCATCGCCAATATCCTAGCCTCCAAGAAAGAGAAAGATCGTGATGTTCAGATAAGGGTATTTGCCCCTGAGGTGATGTTGGCGGATACGCACACTGTTGGTAAATTTGGTGTCGAAGGCATTCCGGTAACGCTCAAGCCTGGCGTTGAGGTATGTGCGAAACATATTTCAGCGAAGTTTGCTCCGGCGGCATTCAATCCTGATCATACGCAATACATTGCACGGTCAAAGAAAGCCATGCCAATGGCAGTGAACATGTATAGCGGGTGGTGGTCGTTAGTGGTGTGTTTGGTTGTGACAATATTAGTAAGTTTTGTTACCAAACCAAAACCTGTTGCAGAGTTAAAAAATCTTGTCATGGGATTGACACCGCTTCCGGATGAAGGCCCATGTCCATGGTTCCAAAAGCCAATTTTCTGGGCAGCGGTGGTTACAGCAGTCCTGGTGTTAATAAATATTATTTTCTGGTGAGACAAATATGAATAATGACGAAAAACAGATTCCCATTTGGTTTTTTATTGGTTGCTTGCTGACGGTTTATGGTGCGTTGATCCTTTGCTCGGGTATTTATAATTTCCTAGTGCCTCCGGAGCACCCAGTTGCGTTGGCACACATTCATGCTGATATCTGGTGGAGTATACTGCTTATGGTAGTCGGGCTGTTATACACGATTAAATATTGGCCGTCTAAAATTAAGTCGTCCACCAAAAATGAGAAAGCCTCAAAAGAAATGTCAAAAGTATCCTAACGTTCGTAGAGGAAATATAGTGGAAGTAATGGCATCTAATATTGATCGCGCATTCAAATATGATAACAGTGCAATGATAGCTCAACCATTCATCATGAAAAAGGCTCGGCCGGTCTGGCTTGATGGACTTGAATTCGAGAAAAACATTTTCGCTGGATTTAGAACCGTCGTTGGCAGGGCAAAAGACACGACAAAAATATGCATTGCTGCATCAAGTCTTTATAGATTGTCGATCAATGGTGAGTTTATCTGTCACGGCCCAGCTCGTGCGGCTCATAACTTCTATCGGGTTGATGAAATAGATATCACAGCAGCGTTAGTTCAAGAAATGAATGTTGTCGCTATTGAGGTGGTGGGATACAATATAAATAGTTTTTACATTCTGAACCAGCCGTCTTTTCTTCAGGCTGAGATAAGTTCCGGCGACGAGGTTATTGCTGCGACATCAGCAGGTCCCAATGCTGATTTTTTTGCGTTGCGGCTGGATTATAAATTGCAAAAAACTCAAAGGTATAGTTTTCAAAGATGTTTTTCTGAAGTGTATTCACTCGCGCCTGGCTATGATAGTTGGAAGTCTAATACATCATTTTTGAATCCGGGCAACAACTTGCGACTTTGCGAAGACAAGAATCTTATCACTCGAAGGGTGCCATTGCCGGTTTTTGAGGTGTTAAAACCCGCAATATTACGTTCGACAGGCGTAGTGTCCAGGCAAAAAGAAATCGCGAAAATAGTAAAAGACCGGTGTCTGACCGATATTAATGATCAACTCTTGGGTTTTGAGGAGCAGGAACTTGAGTGTATACCCTCTATCGAACTTCAATATTATAAAGTCACAGAATCTGTACGCAATGATCTCGAATCGGACAATGCACAGTTCAAAATCGGCATTAATGAGTATGCAACATTTGAATTCATCAGGAATTCATCAGGTTTTATATGTGGTACGATAGATTGCTCCAAGAAATCAACTGTTTATTTTGTTTTCGATGAAGTGCTTACTAATGGTGATGTTGATTTCCTGAGACTTGACTGCGTTAATATTATTGTCCTTGAGATGATGCCGGGCACATATAAATTTGAATCGTTTGAGCCTTATACGATGAAGTATTTGAAAGTGCTGGTTACCGAGGGAGCATGCACATTAAATTCTGTCGCACTGAGAGAATTTAAAAGCATTATCCCGCCTAAAGCACATTTAAATTGTGAAGATATGCCCCTCAAAAGCTTATACGACGCGTGCATAGAGACATTTCGGCAAAATGCGATAGATCTTTATACGGATTGCCCGTCACGGGAAAGAGCGGGATGGCTCTGCGACAGTTTTTTCTCATCCAGGCTTGCCTATGACATAATGGGCAATGTCGATTTGGAAACAAATTTTTTAGAAAATTATGCCATTGCTGAGTCGTTCCCAAAACTGACGGACGGTGCCTTGCCAATGTGCTATCCTGCCGATCATTACGATGGCGTGTTTATTCCAAACTGGCCCTTATGGATGATCCTGGAACTCAAAGAGTATATCGACCGCGGCGGCAGCAGCGAACTTGTCAAAAAACTTCGGCCGCGTCTGTTTCGCTATATCGATTTTCTTGCTAATTATGAAAATGCCGATGGACTGTTGGAGAACCTGCCTGGGTGGATATTTGTTGAGTGGTCAAAAACAAATGATTTTGTAAAGGACGTGAATTACCCGACGAATATGCTTTATGCCGCTGCACTCAAATGCCTGGGCATGATATATTCGGACAGTGATTTGATAAGGCGAGCAGACAAGCTCAAAGCCATTATTCATCATCAGTCATTTGATGGCAAGTATTTTGTTGACAATGCGATTCGCGAAAACGGTGCACTGCAAAGAACGTCAAATTGTTCGGAAACATGTCAATATTATGCGTTCTACTTCGAGATTGCTTTGCCGAAGAGCCATTCTCAGCTTTGGAGTGAAATTGTAAATAAGTTTGGTCCTAACAGAAATGTACCGGGTGTCCATCCTGCCAATGCTTTCATAGGTTTTTATCTCCGCCTGGACCTCCTGCTTCGTTATGGCTTGACTAGCCAAATGAGCAAGGAGATATCAGAATATTTTATGCCTATGGTTCAATGTACTGGTACGGTGTGGGAACACAAAGACCAGAGGGCGAGCTGTTGTCACGGTTTTGCTTCGTACATAGCATATCTGTTGCACAAAGCTTGAGAGACAACGAGATGGCAAAATTGCCGGCTGTCAAAGACATTGTTAATTAATTCAACTCAGACACGCAATGTTTTTCATTGAATTGTTACGCTCGATTATAGAGCCAAACTTTTCATATTGGAAAAATAGTTGAAAGGCTTTGAAATGTATCGAGTTCAATTACTGTTCGTCCTCGTGTTGTTGAGCTGGTTGCCTGTCACCTTGTTTGCCGAACAAGCCGGTTTGCAGGATGTGGCTTATTTAAAGGCAAAAACTGAGGACATGACATGGTTCAAGGCGGCTCGTTTCGGCATGTTTGTCCACTGGAATCAGGTCAGTCAGTTGGGTTGTGATCTGAGTTGGAGCCGTGGAGAAGTGCGTCCCGGCTTGCCTAAAGATTACCTACACTGGGGTGACCTCTATAATACCGATCGCAAAGGAATTCCAGTCTATATCTATGATAATCTTTATAAAACGTTTAACCCTGACAAATTCAATGCGCAAGAATGGGTCGAAATCATTAAAGCTGCTGGGATGAAATATCTGATTTTTACTACAAAACACCATGATGGCTTCTGCATGTTTGATAGCGCCTTTACTGATTATGATATTAAGAGTACACCGTTTGCCCGTGATATCTGCAAGGAACTTGCCAAAGCCTGCCAAGAGGCTGGCATACGCATCGGCTGGTATTACTCCCCGCCAGACTGGCACCATCCTGATTTCTATACTGAAAACCATGATCGATACGTTAAGTATATGCACGCCCAGGTAAGGGAATTACTGACTAATTATGGCAAAATTGATGTAATGTGGTTCGACAGTCTTTTAGGCCCACCTCCTGAAAAGATGGGGTCGTACGAATTGTTTAAAATTATTCGTGAGTTACAGCCGGGTATTTTAATTAACAACAGATTATCACTAGCTGGCGATTTTGATACCCCCGAAGGGTACGTTGGCATGTACAATACAGATCGTCCTTGGGAATCCTGTATCACGATCGGAACTCAATGGGGCTGGAAACTTGAAGACGAGGTCAAGCCTTTTAAGGACTGCTTGCGTAATCTAATTTACTGTGCCGGCGGGGACGGCAATCTGCTATTGAATGTAGGCCCGATGCCCAATGGTCGCATTGATCCACGCCAGAATGAAATCCTCAAACAGATGGGGGCCTGGCTCAAGGAGTATGGCCGAACTATTTATGGAACTCACGGTGGTCCTTTTGTACCTACAAACTGGATGGCATCTACATGCAACGAGAAAACTGTCTACTTGCATATTCTGGATTGGCCTACCGACAAGATCACGATTCCGAAATTCCCGGCCAAAATCATTAGCCATCGCCTGCTTACCGGCGGTAAAGCCAAACTGACCCAAAAAAATCAGCTTGTTACGATTGAGATTGCCCCTAAGTATCGTAACCAAATTGATACTATTCTGGTCTTGGAGATGGATCAGAAAGTGCAAGGGCCAATCAATCTGCCCTCCAACTCTCTGGCATTCGACAAGCCTGCGACAGCATCCAATTTCTATGGCGGCTCCAACAGTGCATTTGATTCTGCCTATGCCTTCGATGATAACCCATTAACTCGGTGGGCTACCGATAATGAGATTCCGGAATGCTGGCTCCAGGTTGATCTTGGAAAACCTACGCCGGTTAACTTCATTAGAATTGTCGAATGTGGCTCGGGTGTCGGAAGTTTTGCTATTGAATTCCGTACTGATGAAAAAGCAGATTGGAAAACGGTCTTGACCGGCAGTCAGCTTGGCACAAGTTATAATGCCGGATTCGAGACGGCCATTGCTCGTTATGTGCGGCTTAATATAAAGAAAGCTTACAGCCCACCCACCATTTGTGAATTTCAGATTTTTCAAAAATAAGTGAAAATGCACAATAGAATCAGGTTTTATGATGATAGCGAGAATGGTGAATGACTAATGTTGAACGTTTCCATGCGATAATGAATTTTCAGCCTGTAGATCGTCTGCCGATGCTCGAATGGGCATTTTTTTGGGATAAGACCATTACTCGTTGGCATAGTGAAGGGTTGCCAACCAATCTAAAATGTGATGGCGAAGACGATGTTGGAAATATTTCTGAATACTTGGGGCTTGACAGTATTCGTCAGTGTTGGTTCAAGATTTATAAGGAGCCTGAGTTTGCGGCATACTGTAAAAACAATTGCTTCCATGGCGATGGACCTGTCAGAGGTATGGAAAGCTATTCTAAAATCCGACCGCTGCTGTTTGTAGAAAAACCGTTTGATCAAAATTATATTCAGCAATGTGCAGCTCGCCATGCCAAAGGAGAAACAATTGTCTGGATAACATTGGAAGGTTTTTTTTGGTTCCCTCGCATGCTATTCGGTATTGAACCGCATATTTTGGCATTCTATGATCATCCTGAGGTGATGCATGCGATTAATGAGGATATTGTCACTTATTATCTGCGTATACTGGATCGTTTTTGCGAAATATGTAAACCGGATTTTATGACATTTGCTGAGGATATGTCCTACAATCACGGTCCTATGTGTTCCAAATCCACCTTTGATGAGTTTCTTGCTCCATACTACAAACGGATCGTACCAAGGCTAAAGGAATACGGCATTATACCATTCGTCGACACGGACGGCCTCGTTAACGATTTGGTACCCTGGTTTCTAGATGTTGGCATTGAAGGATTTTTGCCGCTTGAACGTATGGCAGGAGTTGATATCAGTGAAATGCGAAACAAATATCCCAAACTTAAGATGATTGGCGGATTTGACAAAACAAGCATGTGTCAAGGTGAACAGGCAATGCGAAATGAATTTGAGCGTATATTGCCGGTAATGAAACAGGGAGGCTATATTCCGGCTGTCGATCATCAGACGCCTCCAGATGTATCACTGGAGAATTATAAACGGTATTTAGGGCTTTATGCAGAATATTGTGCCAAGGCTGGCGCACGAAAAAATTTTGTAAGCTGACTGAAATTGACGTGCGAGTGCTGTTATCGCCAAAAAAGCAGGTCAACCATATTTCGTTGCCAATGTCTCCGTCATGTCGGAACAGCACCGCATATAATCACCACTTCATTCCGTGCCAATCGATAGCACATACTCAGTGAGATCGGCTATTTGTTGTGGCGTCAGACCTGAGGTAATACCATGCTGATCAGTAGTGTTAAAAACTGTTAGCACTTCTTCAATTGTTGCAGCTTGGCCACGGTAGAGATATGGAGCAGTTCGCCATATCTCAGCAAGGGTCGGAGTATCAAAATTTGCGTTGAGATCGCGAAGGCCAAATCCAGTACCGACATTGTGCTTTTGCATATCCGTGTAATACGTCGGACGGGCATGACAGGTTGAGCATCCTGCTGTCCCATCGAACAGTATTTTTCCACGAACTGCCGCTGCACTTAGCTGGCCATCGACTAAGTATGGGCTTGGAACAGGTGCCAGAGTCTTAAGATATTCATCGACTGCAACAGCATTGGATTCAGGCAAAACATTGAAATAAGCATACTTTAATCCCGCACGAACAGATATTTCTGCGCTAGCTCGAATGCCCAGTATTGTGGCAGG
>Ga0209417_1003405_pt1 | contig 21391 bp, 20 predicted proteins | sample RifGroF2_FD_184002 | JGI IMG/M metagenome (GOLD analysis project Ga0209417, IMG submission 184002) | Groundwater microbial communities from Rifle, Colorado, USA - Groundwater F2 (SPAdes) (version 2) | ecosystem: Environmental > Aquatic > Deep subsurface > Groundwater | place: Rifle, Colorado... | reverse complement strand
ACGACTGCTTGTCCTGACTAGGTTGGCGGACACTGCTCAGTGTACCCTGACTATACTGGCCACTGCGAATCAGACCGGAAATCTCGCTTTCGGCAAGAATGGGTACACACAATAAGGACAGAAGAATCCCGATTATAATACATCTCTCCTTTTCCATCTCACTCCTCACTATTTAAATTGTATAGGAATTTTCATTTTATTCATGCGGTTTTTGGGGTGACACGAATAAACTTCGTTTGTCCGTGTTTAACTTAAATCCACATATTTTATAATGGCACAAATTATTCCCCTCCCCGACTGGAATCGAGGACAGGTCTTGGGAGGGGTTAGGGGTGGGACCCTTTCCCCGTTTTCACGAGGACAATGGTCGTGGAATCTCAGTGAATATTTCACGAATTACCGACTTACCCACCCCTAAATTCCCTCCCAAGAGGGGACTTTCTAATTTAATGTATAGGAATTTCAAAGTTCGTAACATGGTATACCAGACAACCCCCTGAATCCCCCTTTTCGTTCGACTGAGCGCTCACGACGAAGTCTAAGGGGGACTTGAAGAATTCCCCCTTAATAAAGGGGGTAAGGGGGTTGTTTGTGATGGACAATTTACTGCATATCAAAAAAAGTCGCTGCCAAAGGCAGCCTAACTTGAGAAGTTGTGACTTTCTCGGATTTCAATCCTCCCAAGCTCTCATTTTCTATAGCTTTTGACATTACCCGAAAAAAGACATGACGATTCTGGCTGAAATTATTACAGTATTCCTTTTGTTGATGGAACGTCTTTTATGCGTTCATAAAACCGAACGGCGTCTTCCAGCGACTTGGCCAGCCCCTTAAATACGGCCTCTGCTATGTGATGTGCATTGGTGCCATAAGGGACGTTCACGTGCAGGTTGATGCCTGCATTTGTAGTAAATGCCTTCAGAAATTCTTCGATAAGTTCGGCATCAAAATTCCCGATCTTTGCAGTATGAAATGCCACATTAAATACCAATGCGGGTCTTCCGCTGATGTCTAAGGCAATATTAGCAAGTGTCTCTTGCATGGGAACGCTTGTATTGGAGAAGCGACGGATTCCCTTTTTATCTCCCAATGCCTCTTTTATTCCCTGTCCAAGGCATATTCCCACGTCTTCTACCGTGTGGTGATCATCTACAATACGATCACCGCTTGCCCTGATTGTCAGGTCAAATAGGGCGTGTTTGGTAAGCAGGTCAAGCATGTGGTCTAAGAAACCGATGCCGGTGTTGATACTGCTGTTTCCACTTCCATCGATGTTGATTGTTAGTTCGACATTTGTTTCTTTGGTCTTTCTGTTAATCGTGGCTGTCCGTTTTGTCATGGGATATTTTTTGTTTATAGTTAATTGAATTAAAATTGTGTAGGGGCAATTCATGAATTGCCCTTACAAATCTCGGATTTATTCAGTGATAACAGGCATCCCTTATTTTTGCATGTTTCTTCGTATCTACAAGCTCTTTTAGGTTTTTTAGCAAGATATCAATTTCTTCCCTTGTTCCAATGGTAATGCGCAGGCAGTCGTCAAGTCGTCTCAGATTAAAGTATCTTACCAGTATTTTCCGGGATTTTAATGTTTGATATAAATGATGAGCAGAAACCCCTTTCATGCATCGTGCCAGTACAAAGTTGGTTTGAGAGGGATAAACAAAAAATCCCAAATCCTGCAAAGATATTATAAGGTAGTTTCTTGTGTCTTTTATTTTTTCAACATGCGCCCTCATGCTTTTTTGGTCGTCAAGGGCTGCCACAACGGCGGCAATGCTGAGCCGGTCTACGTTATACGAGTCCTTAACCTTCATCATTCCCTGAATAAGCGATTCCTGGGCAATACAGAAACCCAGCCGGATGCCCGCCAAAGAATATGATTTTGAAAGTGTTCTGAGGATGAGGATGTTATCGTGTTTTTCAACAAGACTAAGGCAGTTATCTTCAGCAAAATCGGCGTATGCTTCGTCTACGACGAGTACACCATTTATATTGGAGGCAATCTTTGATATTTTGCCGGAGGGAATCATCGTTCCGGAAGGTGAGTTTGGATTTGCGATAAATGCGACCTTTGCATCTGCTGCGATAAAATCATCGGGAAGGGAATAATCTTCAGTGAAGTCTATGGCACATGCACTCCCATCCTGCAGTTCGGCAAGTGTTTTGTAAAGCATATAAGTGGGATACGGAAAAACTACCTTGTCACCCGGTCCTGCAAAACTCCGTATGATGATAGACAACAAATCGTCTGAACCGTTTCCTGCCATGACCCATTCAGGCTTCGTACCCAGTGTTTCAGCGATTTTTATCCTGGCTGCCGTTGCGATGGGGTCGGGGTAAAGACGAAGGCTCTCGTTTGCCGCCCCCTTGATGGCATTCAATACTTTTGGAGAAGGTGGATACGGATTTTCATTGGTGTTGAGTTTTATGTAGATGCCGTCCTTCGGCTGCTCACCCGGTGTGTATCCCGACATCCTTTCAATATTGTTTCTAAAATAACTCAACGGCATGCTCCTTTAAAATCTTGCTGAAGTCATTATGTAAAATCTTGTTTTTTGCAAAATTTACGAATTACGATTTTAGACTTCGTCGTGATGGTTCGACAGGCTCACCATGAACGGCACTGCATCCTGAGTCTATCGAAGGGTCAGTCGAACGATTGAAAAAATCGTAAATCTAAAATCCAGACTTGGGGTTTAGTCGTATTTGTACAGACCGTGTATGTGCGTTCAAACCCTCGGCCTCTGAAATTTCTGTGACATCTTTGTAAGCTTCCTTGAGCGCCGACCTGGAATAAGTTATCACACTCGATCTCTTCAGGAAATCATTTACCGATAATCCGGACGAATAACGCGCTGTTCCGCTTGTTGGAAGCACATGGGAAGGTCCCGCAATATAGTCACCAACAGCAACAGGGGTGTATGCGCCTAAAAAGATTGCTCCGGCATGTTTGATGCCTGACAGGACAGTCCTGGGATTTTGTGTCATAATCTGCACATGTTCAGGGGCTAGTGCATTGGCGATTTCAACGCATTCGTCAATGTTTCTTGTCAAGATCATGACACCGAATTTATCAAGGCATTTCCTGGTATCTTCATGCCGTTTGAGCTTGGAGATTTGTTGTTTTAACTCTATTTTCACCTGTTTCACCAATGATTCTGAGAACGTGACCAGTATTGAGATACCAGGTGCATGTTCCGCCTGTGACAATAGGTCAGAAGCCACAAACGAAGGATTTGCTCTGTCGTCGGCTATAATCAGTACCTCACTGGGCCCTGCCAGCATATCGATGCCAGCATATCCAAATATCTCTTTTTTTGCAAGGGTAACAAAAATATTCCCAGGTCCTACGATCTTGTCAACCTTAGGAATGGTTTTAGTGCCAAACGCAAGGGCAGCGATAGCCTGGGCGCCCCCTACCTTGTATATTTCGTTCACACCCGATTCCCTCGCCGCTACCAGTCTTTCGGGTGGAATGATTCCATTCTTTGCAGGAGGTGTGGTCATTATTATTTTATCTACACCTGCTACCTTTGCCGGAACAGTATTCATCAATACAGTGGATGGATACGATGCTGCACCGCCAGGAACGTACACTCCCACACTTTCTATAGGAAAATATAAGGTATCAAGTGCAACACCGTTTGCCTTTAATGGACCGACGTTCCGGATTTTTATATGCCCCTGATACGTCCTTATATTACTGATAGCCCGTTGAATGGACTTTACAAAGGGGAGGGAAATTTTTTTGTAAGAATCTTCAATTTCTTTGTCTTTTACTTGAAATTCATCAGGTGAAAGAGAAACCTTATCAAAGCATTTAGTATACTTTACGACGGCCTTATCACCCAGATTCCTGACGTCATTGATGATCTTGAGTACCGTAGTCCTCTGGTGCGTTGCTAGGCCATCCAGGAGACTTAGTTGTTGTTTGAGCTTTGCAATTTCCTTGCCTATGTTACATTCCCGTGCCCTGAGAATCCTCATCTTTTGTGTTCTCAAAAATTAACGAGGCATAAGCCGCGTTCTATAAGAAATATGTGCCTAATTTACTATTAAAAATTTCAATCTGCCCACGAAAGACACGAAAATGGCTAAATCCCATTCGTTTCTTTTTGCATGTTTTGTGGGTAATAGGTTGCCGCCATTACGAAAATTATATTTTTTGCCGTAAATATTGTCAAGGAAAATGAAAAGGCTTAGTTTCGTTTTGACTTTAACTCATAAAGCGATATAATACACCTGTTTTTAAATGGCTTTAATATGACTATCATAGCAGGTATAGATGAAGCTGGATATGGTCCTTTGCTCGGGCCGATGGTGGTTACTATCACTGCCTTTGATGTGCCAGATGAAAAGGCCAATTGTTCTTTGTGGGATTTACTGAACGACGCCATTTCAAATGACATGAAAGGCAAGGGACGGCGGCTGACCGTTCGCGATAGTAAAAAATTGTATAATGCCCAAAAAGGTTTAAAACCATTGGAAAATGCCGCTCTTTCATTCCTCTGGTCAAAGGATCTAAAAACCACGTCATTTTATCAACTGCTGAAGAATTTGTCGTGTTACCATGCCGAGACTATTGCTGGGTACCCATGGTATGCAGGGAAGGATTATCCTTTACCTTTAACAACAAACGTTTCTGCCGTCTTAAATTATGCTGATTTGTTAAAATATGCATTGAATAAGCAACGTGTGCAGTTTTGCTATGCAAGCAGTTGTGTGGTCACGGTTCAGGAGTTTAATGAACAGGTAAGAGCTACGGGGAACAAGTCCGTTGTCTTGTTTAATAATTGTGCGGCGCTTATCTCCAGGCTGTGGAATGATTTTAAGGATAATATAAGCCTGATTGTTGACAAGCAGGGTGGCAGAAACAATTACGCCGAACTACTGAAAGGCTGCTTACCCGAAGTAGAGGTAAAAATTTTAAAGGAAAGCGCTATGGTGTCAACATACGAAGTGGTTGATGAGCAAAGGAAGATGGAAATATCCTTTGTGGAAAAAGGCGAAGACACCTGTATGGCGGTGGCGCTGGCATCGATATTCAGCAAGTATGTTCGGGAATTGTTTATGCATTTGGAAAATCAGTACTGGCTTCATTTTATGCCAAACCTGAAACCAACTGCGGGCTATTATACAGATGCCCTGCGGTTTTTGTCTCAGATAGCGGACGTGCGGAAGAAAGAGGCAATTCAGGATAATATGTTAATACGTATTAAATAAAGGCAATAGTTCACCGCAGAGGCGCAAAGAACGCAAAGAAATCAGGGGCATGAAAAGTTGAAAGGTTGGAAGATTATGTTCTCCACTTCCCTTCATTACAGTTTCTCACCTTCAGGTCTTTTCCTCTGCGTTCTTTGCGCCTCTGCGGTGAACGGGGCTGTTTTTTGCGATGAAAGGAGTTTTTAGTAAAGATGGCTGTAAATGTGGCGGTGGTGGGTGCGACAGGTGCGGTAGGTGAGGAATTTCTCAGGATACTTGAAGAGAGAAAGTTTCCCGTAAAGGAATTGAGATTATTGGCCTCAAAACGTTCTGCCGGGAAAAAGATGCGATTCTGCGGGGCCGATTATACGGTACAGGAATTGACCAAACATTCATTTCAAGGGATAAAGATTGCCCTCTTTAGTGCTGGAGCGAGCATCAGCAGGGAATACGTGCCTTATGCTATTGAAAGCGGGGCTGTTTGCGTGGATAATTCCAGCGCCTTCAGGATGGATGATGACGTGCCTCTGGTAGTGCCTGAGGTAAATCCACAGGACATTGCCAAGCATCACGGCGTGATTGCCAATCCTAATTGTTCAACCATTCAAATGGTGGTTGCACTAAAACCGATCCATGACGTTGCAAAGATAAAAAGGATTGTTGTGTCAACATACCAAGCGGTGTCCGGCGCCGGACTCAAGGCAGTTGACGAACTTCAAAAGGAGACTGCCAGCATTCTTTCAGGGAAGGGGACTTTTCAGAGGAACTTGTTTCCGCACCAGATAGCCTTTAATGTCTTACCTCAGATTCCCCAGAGCAATGCGTTTCTGCCCAACGGCTATACATCCGAAGAGATGAAGATGGTAAATGAAACCCAAAAAATCATGGGTGATAAGAACATCCGTGTAACCGCAACAACTGTGCGAGTACCGGTTGTTCGGAGTCATAGCGAATCTGTAAACATAGAAACAGAGAGGAAAATTACCGCAGCGGCAGTAAAAAAACTTCTTTCAACGGCGCCGGGTGTTAAACTGGTGGATGACCCTGCCAATCAGTTGTACCCGCTAGCCACCGTGGCTGCCGGAAAAGATGAAGTCTTTGTTGGCCGTATCCGCGAAGATGAATCCATTGATAATGGAATTAATATGTGGATTGTGAGCGATAATATTCGAAAGGGCGCCGCCCTGAACGCCATCCAGATTGCGGAGAAGCTGTTGTGATGAACTGGGATGCAAAATATATGATGTAGAATACAATACTATTGGTGGTATGATTGACATGATTTATTATGTATATCATTTTAAAAATAGGATGTGTACCTATTACCCCCTAAAATAGATACATCCCCTTTTACAAACAAGAAATGTCTTGACATAAATAGATATAATATTTATAAATAAACGGCAATGTATTTTTCTGGGAAAATAATTTTATGACTATCGCAGCTGCATATCTGGTTTCTGAAGGAGTCGTTTTGGGGGCTGACAGTTCTACAACTGTTCAGGTCAAAACGCCTCAAGGCGCTGGTGTTGTCCAACTGCTGACGCATTCCCAGAAAGTATTTGAGGTTGGTTGTAATTCAAGGATTGGAGTTTGTACGTGGGGAGCAGGGAATATTGGCGCTTATAGTCACAGGACGCTTATAGCTCAACTCTCCGATAAGATTACAGAAAAGACGACTATTGAGGAAGCGGCACACATGTTAGCCGATATTGTAATGCCACGAATGAAGGAATACAATGTCCCCTTCATTGGTTACTATATGGGCGGATGGAACCCGGAGACTCGAACACCTGCCTGTTTCCATATTGAATTAAAACCCGAAAATAAGATTATTAATCCTTTGCAGCAGGGATTATGCTCATTCTCTGGCAATCCCATCTTCTTCTCACGAGTCTTCAGGGGGTTTGACCCACGATTGCCCCATAATGTATTGGATGAATTAAAAAAAACAGATATTTCCGGCGAAGGGTTAGAGGATAAGTTTCTCAAGGCATTTGAAAGGGCATCTGTACCTCTTGCCTCTATCGGCTTTCAAGACCTTCCACTAAGGGAGGCTCTCGATTTTATTTACTCTTATTTGCACATAACTGTTAAGGCAGAGAAATTCAAATTTGGACCCCCAAGTTGCGGAGGGCCAATCGAAATAGGGTTTATATCTACGGATCGTCTTTTTAGATGGGTTCGGCATAAACCATTCTATTCAGCTATAATAGAACAGGAAGGGGAATGACATGTTCAACGACAATATCTGCATCATGAATAATATTGCAATAGTACAGTCTCAGGGGGTTTTTGGTGAATTGCCTCCCGTTATCACAGTGAATGACTTGTCGGAATATTATGGCACGGTGACACTCTCCGTTGTAGATAGTATGCCTGTAGTCGAAGTCGAGTCTTCTGTCCTCGAATTGTTATTCGGGTCATGGATCGAGAGCGGAGACGAGGATGCTCAACTGGATGCGCTATATCGTTCCAGAGCAATCCCCTCTATTAATAGCCCGCATGAATGAAATATCTTGTAGACACAGATATAGCCTCTTATTTTCTGAGGGGGAAATATAACCTCTTAAATATCTTTATCCAAAAGGGGATTTCTGATATCAGGATTTCTGCGGTTTCAGTGGCTGAACTTGAGGTTCTGGTCCACAAAAACCCTGCCTCAAAAATCAATTTTTCTTCCATTGCAATTCTTTCTCAAAAATTAGGCATTCTGAACGTAGACAATAAAACTTGGAAGCTGTTCTCTAAGCTGAAAGCGGATACTCTAAAATCCGGCACTCAAAGAGGAGATTTTGATTTGCTTATCGCATCAATTGCCTTGCAATATTCGCTAATCCTTGTCACGAATAATGTGTCTCATTACAAAGATTTAGTAGCAGTCGAAAATTGGATTGTTTGAGAGACCGTTTCTTGGCACAGGGAAGATGGGTTTACCACTCTATTACACGTAAAATAATAAAAGAAGGGACGGTTCTATTTTGAGAATGCCAGAAACTTCATTTAACAACAGGCTTGTGCAAAGGCCAAAAGGCAAACAAAAACGTTTTATTATTGCATCTCTCGACTCTAGCGTTTTTGTTTGGAGTATTTAGGGATGGATGAGAAGGATTATTTTCAAAAAGTCTTTTTGCCTTTTCCCACTTTCTTGAGATGCCATGCCTCTGTATGTATTCTTTGATGTCATCCCTTAAGTCAACAATGATGGGCATAATGTCCTATTTATATACTGAGGATCTTTTTAAACCATCTTCTAAGTCTTTTAGAAAGGTATCTTCGTATAAATCTGTTGCTTTAACGTCAGACAGGATAGAATCAATTTTATCTTTTTTAAAAGGACTCAATTTAACACGCTTTGTTCTGAGTCTTTCTAATAACCTTGTCCTCTCTTTTTCTGTTAACCTATCAATGAGATTATAAAGAGTATCCATAGGTATTTCTACTTCTTTAGTTACAGTCTCTTTAAAAGTTATTCTTGGCATATAACCCTCCTTCTTTAAAGCAATTTATCATCAGCAAATTTGAAATAATAAATAATAGGAAATCGCTTTTTACGAAAGAAATTGTAAGCTTTCAAAAAATGGTTGTCAACTGGTTTATTTCAGTATCAATGTGATATGAGACCCTAAAATAAATCCAGGAGGGGTTTTCTCTTTAGGGACACATCCCTTTTTTGGTCTACCTTTATACCTAAAGTTTAACTTGTAACCTAATTTCTTAGAAAGCATCTCTAATAATCCTCTATCCCTAAGAGGCTTGTCTAATCTTGTCTGCTTTCTGATAACATCTAAATCCACTTTATCCTCATCTCCTGCAATAATAGATTTTTTAAGAGAGGGAGAATATGTCTAATTCTTTTATCATTTTGAAATGTTTCAGGTTGTTGGTAAGAAGGGTTAGTTTGTAATAGGAGCATGTAGAGGCTATTAAAAGGTCAAAATCACTGACAGAGATACCTTGTTTTCTCAGCCTACCACGCTCTTTACCGAAAGCTTTACAAATCTCTTCGTTAATTCCCAAAATTGATACGCCAGTTAGAAAATTATTTAATTCTTTTTCATTCTCAACAGGTCTTGTTGAGTAATATACACCTTCGTAAAGCTCGGCCAGAGAGATGATACTAATCGCTAATCCCTCGTTTCTTAGAGAGGATAACTTTTTGACAACTTCTTTATATCCATTCAGATAATGGATAATCCAATCGGTGTCAATCAGATAGGATAGTTTCATAACTTAGGTGTTTTTCTTGTAGATATGAGACGATCACTATAAATATCTTTTATTAACTTCTCGGCATCAATTGTACCCTTCCATCCTCCAGCCGATCTTTCAAAGGCATCCTCTTTTGAAGATGTGGGAACCTCGATAATGGTTACAAACACTTCTTTTCCATCTGCCACATCAACCTCCTCCAAGGGTTTGATTACACCCTTGGAAAATCTCGCCCTAATTGTCTTTCCCATATTTGACTCCTGTTCAGCCCCTTCAAATATCAAAATATGTATTATCACGGATAAACTTTATATCAGAATATACCACAATTATAATTCCATGTCATTTATTTTATTAGGGGAATTTGTATAAGTCTTGTAAGTTGGGTGAAGCAGACAGACTGTGCCAAATGAACGATTTTACCCTCGTCCGAGATGTTTCTTCCCCACTTTAAAGGTTAAAATGCCTCTAAACGCCAGAAAATGAGGACAAAATGGGCAATATTTAAAGGTTTTTCCCCACTTTTAGAACAAAAAAGTTCATTTGGCACAGTCTGTTCGCTTAACCCATCCTTATTGAGAGTCCCGTGCAAGCATATAGAGAAATTGCTGGGCATACCCTGCATACCTGCCAAAATATGTTAGGCCAAATTCCCGCAGGTGTTGACTTGACACAACCTGATTCTTGAAATAGAGTTTTTGGAGAATTTTCTTGATCCACGTGTCGATAGGAAATGCCTCGGTAAAACCCAGGGAAAACAAAAGAATACAGTCAGCGATCTTATCACCCACACCGGGGATTTGCGTCAGCGACTTTTTTGCTTCCCGATAAGGGAGTTTTTTTAATGTCATTAAAAAGGCTTCACTTACACAATCGTTGGCGGTTTTTATGTATCTTGCCCGAAACCCCGTCTTTGCCTGGAAAATCCTCTCGTAGTGATTTAACTCGCCGGGATTCGGAAATGAATACCCTTTGAATCCGTTCAGCTCAATCCTTTTCCCAAAAGATTTTGACAGCATTTCGAGATTTAATTTTATCTTGGGGATATTTGCCGCCGAGGAGCAGAGAAAAGATATTAAGCATTCCCACGGGTCCTGTCGCACAATGCGCAGGCCATGATATTTTTTGATAGCCTTTCGGATGTAAGAGTCTTTCTCTATCTGTTTCAGGATTGTTTGGTACGGTTCGTCGAGGGCAAAATAATGTACCAGAAACTTCTCATCAACACCCCGAAATTCTAAACAATCTGCGGGCTGACGAACGCTAAAGATACGGTTTCTTGCCACGATATAATACCAATTGCCTGCCCTGGTTACCCGAAACATCTGTCCGCACAAGAGGGTGTGTTCAAGATTAAAGTCTTTTACGAGAATTTTTGGCATCTTAACATATAAAGTAATAGTTCACCGCAAAGCGGAGAACGCAGAGAAAAACAAATATAAAGGGGAAAATCTGCATCATTTTCTCTCTACTCTCTAACAGCCTCTGCGATCTCAGTGTTCTGCGGTGCGCTGAACTGGTACATATTCAGAATATAACAGTTTAGTCTCTCGTGTGTCAAGCAAGAGCACGAAAATATGTCACCCTCCCTTAATCCCTCTAATCCCTCCCGTCAAGGCAATGTCATTGAATTAAGATAATGTGTCGCCCTTTCAGGGCTAAAAATATTATTAAATCCTTATCCCAGGGCTATCGCCTGAGCTATACTCTGTCAGCCCTTCGGGCTTTACCTCAAAGAGAAAAGCTCTCTTCGTTAATTCAATGACATCGCCTAAGGAGGCTCTGACTCCTGATACAGTCGCTCCCTCTATCAGGTATCCCTGATGCCTGTCTGCGTGCACCGCACAGGCAGGGCGGAAAGTGTTTTCCCGGAAGGGGACTTTCACCACTCTGACATTGTGTCCTCTCAGGCGCACTAGCGCGGGGGTTCATCCCCCGCTGTGGCCGACCACGAGGGTCGGCGCTACATGCTTCTCGAAAATGTTAAAATATTTTTCTTAAGAAACAAACTTTCCATCTTTCAGCTTTTCTCAGTGGTCTCTGTGTTTTTCTGTTAAAACCAATTTTCATGCTTCGCGGTGTTCTAAAAGGACATGAGTGTTTAAAGGGATTTGGCAAAATCATACCCAAAGATGGCACACTTTTTTAAATCTTCCTCTGTTGGTGAAAAAATAACCTTAAAGGGAGGCTGGACAACGTTGAGTTTGAGACCTTTTAAACGGTCTTCCATGAGTCGTGTTGCCTCGCCGCTCCATCCGTACGTACCAAAGGTTGCGCACTTCTTTCCCTTGATATTAACGCTAAACATAATGTCAATAATATCCCAGACGGGGCGCAGCGCATCTCCATTTATTGTGGATGAACCAAACAAGACCCCATCTGCCGACTCTATCTCACATCTCATAAATTCAGGCGATACGCTGGCGGCGTCGAACAATTTGACCTCTGTATTCATTATTGATGCCCCTTTGGCAACTGCTTCCGCCATTTTCTTTGTATTTCCATACATGGAGGCATAAAAGACCACTATCAGCCTTTTATTGGGGTCTTTTCTCGGTGTACTCCAATCTTTGTATGCATTAATGTATTTCCATATGTCGGTGCGAAGGATGGGGCCATGGCTTGGGGCAATCAACTGGATATTTAAACCTTTAATCTTTTCGATTGCATCGAGTATCTTCTTCCGGTAAGGACCCATGACGTGCTCATAATAATGTCTGAAATCAGGAGTGAAATCGTCCACACGGTCGTCAAAAAGCCGTTCATCACAGAAATGGGTTGCAAATCCATCACAGGGGAAAAGTATACGATCTTCTTCCAAATACGTAAACATGGTATCCGGCCAGTGCCAGTATGGCGCATGGATGAACTTCAATTGCTTATTGCCCAGACTAATACACTCGCCATCTTCAACGGTCTTTCCTTTAAAATCCATGTGAAGCATATTTTTCAGGAAAAGTGCGGCAGTCTTCGTGGATAGAATTTGAGCATTCGGGTTTTCTTTCAATACATAGCCCAACGCCCCGGAATGGTCCATTTCTGTGTGATTAACAACGATATACTGAATATCCTTGATATTGATTAATGATCGAAGTTTATCAAGAAATTCCCCGGCAAACTTTTCATGCACACAATCGATGAGTGTGGGTTTATCTGCTTGAATAAGGTAAGAATTATAGGTAGTGCCAAACCGGGCTTCAAACACCACATCAAACGCCCTGAGAGTGGCGTTGAGAACCCCGACCCAATGGATATCTTTTTTGACTTCTAAGGTTTGCATGGCTGTAGTTGAACAAAATGTTTGAAATTCCTAACCTGGACAAGCTAGGCCCAAACAGGGACAGAGCTAAAATTTCAGACTTACGATTTTCTCAATCGTTCGACTGAGCGCTCACGACGAAGTCTCAAATCGTAATTTGCAAATCGTAAATTTTTGCTAAAAGTGTCAAGATAGTTTTCGTAAGAGACTATATATCAAGTATAGGGGATTATGCAACTTTCATCTTCTTTTTTACAAAATTCATCAATCCACCGGCCTGAATAATTTCCTGCATTTCCCGGGGAAATGGCTCGAATTTGAATCGCCTCTTTAAGGTAAGATCTACGATTTCTCCGGTTGAGAGGCTGACTTCTATTTCGTCGCCTTCCCGAATCTGTTCGGCTGCTTCGGGACATTCAAAAATAGGCAATCCGATATTAATTGCATTTCTAAAGAATATGCGGGCAAAGGACTTTGCTACGATACACGAAAGCCCGGCAGCCTTGATGGCGATAGGTGCATGCTCACGCGATGAGCCGCACCCGAAATTATCCCCCGCTATAATGGCATCGCCTGCTTTGACCTTTTTCGTGAAATTCGGATCGGCGTTTTCCATGCAGTGGGCCGCCAGCTCTTTCGTATCGATAGTATTCAGATACCGTGCCGGAATAATTTCATCGGTATTGATATTATCACCAAATTTCCAGCATTTACCTTTCATTATAACCTCGCGAACGTTTATGAACCACAAAGACACGAAGAGCACAAAGAAAAAAATTATGAGGTTAAGAAGTTGGGAAGTTGAGAAAATAGGGTTCACGTTTTCCCAACTTCACAACCTCTTAGCTTCACGCTTTGCGTCCTTTATGGTTATTTTAAATTCCTGAATTTAAAATGTATTATCTTCTGCCGGCTGCCAATTGCCTGCTGCCTGCTGCATCTTTTTGTTTGTGTCTCACCACGCCGTGTTTTTTAGAATTTAGTCTGCATTCCATTCTTTGATATGCCTGGTGCATAAACGCCTCTAACCTGGTTTCTTCATTTGTCTGTTCCTGACCATCAAAGGATAACTTCAAGCATGGCATGCCGTGATAATCTCTCTGAAACCTTTCAAGCACACCATTTACCACCGTACCGGGCATACAGTGGAAGGGAATTGCATTAACAATGCCGTCAAATCCTTCCTCAACATATTCAATCGCCTTTCCCATACTGAGCACCGGGTCTCCTTTGTAAGAGTCGTCGATATACGGTTTTCCTTTCCTGATGAGTGCCTTAATAGACGCATCTTTCAGGAAATGCCTTATCCTGCCTTTAAACACCTGCGTTAATCTATAGGCATCGTACCGCTGGACAATGTCAGAGATAAATTCTCCAAAAAAGCCCTTATAATCCTTTTCAAAGAGACAGGATTCCCTGCGGCAATGTGCAATATAATTAATCCACTCAGAGAAGGGAGGAATAAATGCCTCTCCACCCAGTCGTTCGATACTTCTTGCAAGGAAATTGTTTGCAAACTCGTTGCATCTGACATAGGTTTCCCCGATAACGCCAATCAAAGGTCTGGGTTTGCTTCGGTCAACTTTTATATTTGCAAATACGTCTCTGGCTTTTCTGGCAGGTTCAACCAGACTCTGATGTTTTTCAAGCGCTATTTCCGCCTTTTTCACGAAGGTTTCATACACAGCGTCCACTTCGCCTTTATTCAATTCATAAGGTCTCGTCTCCCTTTGCAATTTTTGCAGGAGATCGATGTACATAATGCCGTTCCATGCCAGCTTGCGGAAGTGGGTGCCAAGATTTTTGGTATCTTCGCCATAGTTCTCACCCTGATCCATTGTGTACATAGGCACATTGCTAAATCCGAGACCGTCCAACACCAATCGGTGAAATTTATTGTATTGGCCGAACCGGCACGGGCCGGATGCCGTAGCCATAAAGAAGGCGCTTGCCTCTGGATCAAAATCAGGACTTAAGGCCTTTTTTACAATATCCCCTGTTGTAAGGATTGCAGGATAACATTCCTTCCCCGATGTAAATTTTCGCCCAATATCAATCGATTGTTTATTCGCCATAGGCAATGCCTCTGCCAACACTCCATGAGTTCTCATAGACGCGGCAATCATCCTCCCATGGTCACACATATAAGGGATGTAGATCATGCGTTTCTTTTTCTCTGCTAAGGTGTGTATCGGGGTATCATCTCTTAACTTTTTACCGTTCGAGGTGGGTTTTACATTTTTAAGACTATCAATAAATGCCTCGCATCGGGTTATAGCACCAACATCAGAACTGTGTTCGTCAATTTCTATGGTTAAACAAGGTTTTCCACCCAGTTCTTTGGTAAAAAATTTCGTGATAAATGAGTCAGGACCGCAGCCAAAGTTGGTAATATATAAGGGATAGAGCCTCTTGTCTCTGGCAATTATCCGAGCCGCAGTGAGAAATTTTTGTCCCGTTTTCCAATACATATTTGGATAGTCATGGCTTACCTCTTCAATATCCAGCGTTAAAAAATCCAAAGGAATGGTCAATATCCCTAAATCACGCAATTTCTCAGGCAGACCTAGGTTCATACCCGTATCACATCCATTATAGGAGCGACTGATCAGTACGAATGCCTTTTCATTTTCTCCCAGTTTTCCCAGAATTTCTTGTCCGCGCGCCTCTAAGGTTTTATTAAACGTTTTTAGCGCCTCGCGTGCTGCTCGTATGGCTTGTTCAACAGTCTCCCCGGTCCTTCCCAAATTTTTTGCAATTTGCCGCATGGTCTTATTTACAAACTCCTCTCCATATTCAAAATGGATAACCGGAGAGAGGACGGTAAATCTCTTTTCCTTAAAATCAATGGCCGAATTGACGAGATACGGAATACATTGGACGTAAGGACATGCGTATGAGTGTGTGAGCCTTGGACTGGAATGCGTTAAATTAACGACGCTGGGCAAGAACAGATAGTCAATATCCCTATCCAGCATATCTACTACATGACCGTGTGCTACCTTGATGGGGAAGCAGGTTTCTGCGGTGATCACTTCTACCCCATTATAAATAATATCTTTATTGGTATCGCTTGATGTTATAACCTCAAAACCCAACTCGATGAAAAACGCCTTCCACATAGGATAAAGGTCATAGAAGGTAGATACCTGTGGTATCCCGATTTTTTTCCCTATGGGCTGATCGGGTTTATTTTTCTTATAAGTATTAAAAAGCGCATCTTTTCTTTCACGGAAAAGCCGTGGCAAATGTTTTCCTTTTTTCAAAGACCGCTCATCATCGAATTTGCCACACCGACTTCCATAATACAGCGGGTTTTCGCCTTCGATATTGACCTGCCTGATCTCGCAAATATTCGAACAATCCTTACAAACAAAGGAAGTAAGTTCATATCGCTTGTGTCGCAGGTCAAACCCTTTAAACCTGGATTTCTCCCAGGTCCTTTCTTCCATCGCAATAATGGCAGAACCTATGGCGCCCATAATATCATGCTGAGGAGGAACGATGACTTTTTTCCCAGTTACCTTTTCGAATGCCGCCTTCACACCGCGATTGGCAGCCACACCTCCCTGGAAGAAGATAGTATCTCCAATCTTTCTATCCTCGACGACCCTGTTGATAAAATTCAACACCACAGAATAGCTCAGGCCCGCTAACAGGTCATCTTTAGATGTTCCGCGCTGCTGGTGATGGTTGAGGTCGGATTCCATAAAGACAGTGCACCTCTCACCCAAATGAGAAGGACAGCACGATGAAAGCGCCCGTTTGCTGAACTCACCCTTGATACTTACGCTGAGCTTTTCGGCCTGCTCTTCCAGAAACGAACCCGTACCGGCAGCACAGACCTTGTTCATGGCAAAATCCACAATGGCTCCGTTTTCTAACCGTATAAACTTGGAGTCTTGTCCACCGATTTCAAAAATGGTATCCACATTTTTATCCACATTCGCAGCAGCGGTGGCATGGGCAGTAATCTCATTTTTTGCAATATCGGCGCCGATAAAGTCGCCCGTTAAGTAACGACCCGAACCTGTAGTTCCGGCGCCGCAGACAATTACCTTATCTCCCACCTCTAAACCCACCTCATAAAGACCTTGTTTCACAGCTTCAAGCGGTCTGCCTGCGGTCATGAGGTAACGCCTTGACAGGACATTTTTATATTTATCAATAACGACAATATTTGTACTGATCGAACCCACGTCAACACCAACATACGCCTCGATCTTTTCATTACCAACGATGGAATGGGTGTTCTCTACGATTTTGTAATTATCCGAGTGAAGAGGTTCCAGGTTCGATGGTTTTGCACTGCGGTTTCTCAGGTATTCTTCGATTTCTTTGAATCCCAGGAAGGGCGAATGAATGCCCTTATCCATAATTGTGAATACTGAACCGATAGCCCCCATTACATTATAATATTTTGGAATGATCAGTTCGCCCGGTTTGAGTTCCAAAGTATCTTCAAATGCCTTAATCATACCTACATTCGCTGCAACCCCACCCTGGAAGACGATAGGTTTCAAAAATTCCTTTCCCTTCCCGATGTTGCTCTTGAAATTCCTGGCCATAGCATAACATAGACCCGCTACAATATCATACACAGGCGTACCTTCCTGCTGCAGGTGGATCATATCCGTCTTGGCAAATACACTGCAGCGACCGGCAATGCGCGGTGGGTTTTTGGATTTTAACGCAAGCTCTCCAAATTCTTTTTCTATGGCAACACCAAGTCTCGTAGCTTGTTGATCTAAAAACGAACCCGTACCTGCGGCGCACATGGTGTTCATTGAGAAATCTGAAACCTTTGTCTGTTGTGTGGAAGCATCGCGCTCAATAAGCATAAGCTTTGAGTCCTCACCACCGATTTCAATAATGGTGTGAACCTCAGGATATAAGGTCGTCGTGGCCGTACTATGAGCTACAACCTCATTGATAAAGGCAATGTTCATTAATTCAGACACGAATTTTCCGCCGGTTCCTGTAATAGCTATGCCGTCGATATCGTCAATATGGGTTCTGTTAAAAATATCTTTCAGTACCAGGAGAAATGTTTCTACCGTTTGACCATGTGAACGGACGTAGTGGTTCTCTAAAATTTCCTTACGTTCGTTGATTAATACCGCCTTTACGCTAACCGAGCCTATATCCAACCCAATATACTTTTTTTGAGACATTGTTTTATCCACTCTCTTCCTCACTTATTACATAACCTGAATAAATATATTTGATAGTTTAAATTATTCGTACGTAGTCCCCCTTAAGAAAGGGGGATTTAGGGGGTTGTGTTTTTCTGGGCAATTTTACAACCCCCTTTATCCCCCTTTGCTAAGGGGGACTTTTACGATTCACACTCTAAAAAACTGCTTAAATAAAATGAAAATTCCCATATAATTAAACATAAATTTACCTCAATTCTTTACCGTCCCACCAGGTGGTGTAATCTTTCCCATAATGGCAGAGGCCGCCGCAACTGCGGGACTGCACAGATAAATCTCGCTTCTTGGATGTCCCATACGACCGACAAAATTACGGTTAGTCGTTGACAACGCCCGTTCACCTTCCGCCAGGACTCCCATATGTCCCCCAAGGCAAGGCCCACATGTCGGTGTGGAAACCACCGCCTCGGCATCAATAAACGTCTCAATCAATCCTTCCTGTAATGCCTGTTTATAAATATCCTGAGTCGCCGGGATAATAATAAGCCGAATGGAAGGGTGTGCCTTTTTCCCTTTAAGGAGTTGTGCTGCTATTCGCAGGTCTGAAATTCTTCCATTAGTACAAGAGCCTATGACCACCTGATCGATCTTAATGCCAGAGACTTCGTCCACTGGTTTTGTATTTTCCGGCAGACTGGGGAGGGCTATTTGGGGCGAAATCTCGTCGGCGTTGAATTCGTAGGTTTTAGCATAATTACACTTGGGGTCGCTATGATACATCACATATTTTTTCGTTACCCTGCCTTTTATATATTCTTCAGTATTTTTATCGGGGGCAATAATGCCGCTCTTAGCGCCGGCCTCGATCGCCATGTTGCACATGGCAAAGCGGTCATCCATTGGCAGTTGGCTGATAGCGCTTCCTGTAAATTCCATCGCCTTGTAAAGGGCGCCGTCTACGCCGATCTTCCCGATCGTATAAAGAATCAAATCCTTTCCTGATGTCCAATTTTTAACCTTGCCGTGAAAAACAAATTTAATCGATTCAGGTACCTTGAGCCATACCTTTCCTGTAGCAAAACATGCAGCAAGGTCGGTACTTCCAACACCTGTTGAAAATGCCCCAAGCGCACCATAGGTACAGGTATGAGAATCGGCGCCGATTACAAGATCCCCAGGTGCCACAATCCCTTTTTCCGGAAGCAAGGCGTGTTCAATCCCCATCCGACCGATCTCAAAGTAATGCTTCAACCGGTGTTTTTCAGCAAAGATTCTTAGGGATTTTGACTGTTGGGCAGATTTAATGTCTTTGTTGGGGGTAAAATGATCGGGGACAAGGACTATCTTCTCGGGATCAAAAACATTCTTGATTCCTGCCTTTTCGAATTCTTCGATAGCAATAGGGGCGGTAATGTCATTGCCCAGGCAGATATCCACATTTGCGTAAACGAATTGCCCCGGAGACACCTCTTTGAGCCCGGAATGTGCAGCAATGATCTTCTCTGTTATTGTCATTCCCATAGGTTGTTCTTAACATAGCAGTATGTTTCGCTTCTCTCGCAAAACGTAAGCAACTGCGGATAATTGTTATTCAAACGAATAGAAAATTAATTTTCTGAAAATCGTGTTCGATTCCACGACTTTAAGAATAAAGGGTCTTGTAAATATTTCTCATGGCACTTGGTACACAAATCAAAACGGAAGGTCTTATATTCTCCGTTTTCCAACATCTCAGCAGGATCAGCCGCATCATCCCTCTCGTTCTCTTCTTCCATGTCCTCGATTTCTTCGTCCATATCGTCGTCCATCTCCATAGCGTCACATGCGGTATAGACCTCAATCTTCACCACATACCGAGTATCTTCGTCTGCCAGCAATGGTTTTCCGCACATATCGCAGGTATAGTGCACCATTCAAGTTCCTCCAAGTAAATTACCATTTTTAAAACACACTCTTTGCTAAACCATTGCCCTGAGTCTCTTGATCCGTTCTTCGATGGGTGGGTGAGTGCTAAAAATCGTAGCAAACGAACGACCGCTTAATGGATTTACAATAAACAGATGTGCAGTCGTCTGGCCTGCGTCCATTGGTCTAATCATCACTGCCTGTTGTAACTTTTCAAGGGCATTGGCCAGCCCCAGTGGATTTCCAGTCAGGAGTGATCCTCCCTTATCAGCAGCATACTCCCGTGAACGTGAGATAGCCATCTGAATTAAAAGAGCAGCAATAGGGGCTAAAATAGCTAAAAATAATATTGCAAAACCTCCTCCTCTATTATCTTCTCCATCACCCCTTCCACCATAACCACCAAAGATTGCCCCCCATCGGGCCATATTAGCCAGCATCATGATAGCGCCTGCAATGGTTGCCACAACCGTTGAGATAAGGATATCCCTGTTCCGGACATGGGCTAATTCGTGCCCCAAAACACCTTTGAGCTCTTCACGTGAAAGGGAATTAAGCATTCCCTCGGTAACTGCAACAGCGGCATGACTGGGATTTCTCCCCGTTGCAAAGGCATTCATGGCATTTGTTGGAATGATATACGTCCTGGGCAAGGGGATTCCGGCGCGTGTCACTAATTCCTTGACAATCCCATAATACGTCGGTGACTCCTGATCAGATACTTCCCTTGCACCGTACATCTTAAGTACAATCTTATCGCTAAACCAGTAACTGAAGAAATTCATACCCATCGCAATAGCAAATGCATATATCGCACCCTGCCTGCCACCAAACATACTGCCAACCCAAACAAGGAGCAGAGTTAATGCAATTAATAATACGGTTGTCTTAAAATAATTCATACTTTACTTCTCCTCATATTTATAGGTGTTTACAGAAATTTTGAGGAAGGATTCAACAAGAATAATAAAATTTATTATTTCTAAATGATTCCGTACTTCCAAAAAATTATTATAAGTACAGCTTACTTTTTGTCAAGGAATTTAATCTGTGGTGGTTTGTGGATTTTTAGGAGGATGCTTGTTCAAGTTTCCGGTAAATAGCCGTTCTCACCGCATCATACTGTGGCGGGACTTCTACAGGAAGATTTGCAAAGCGTGGGGTTACTTCTTCCAGCTTATTTTCATGATAGTTTATCTTAAATTCAGGGAATTTTAAACCATGCGCAGTAGAAATGACAACAACCCTTTCATGAGGCTTTATCTCTTTCTTATCCAGCAATTTTATTAGCCCAGCAAGGGCTACTCCTGTGTGAGGACAACTGAATAGCCCCGTCCTGTCAGCCTGTGCAGAGGCATTAGCCAGTTCATCCTCCGTTGCCTGCTCTACGATACCATTGAACTCTTTCAAGACCTTGATTGCCTTTTTATAGCTAACGGGATCGCCTATCTGAATGGCGTTGGCGAGGGTCTTCTGCGCCTTCACAGGTTTAAATTCTTTAAAGCCATTCAAATAACTAAGATAAAGAGGATTTGCCTTTGCGGCCTGCGCACAAACGATACGAGGCTGTTTATTTATCAAGCCTAATTCCTTCATCATAAGAAAACCTTTTCCCAATGCAGCTGTATTACCCAAATTCCCTCCGGGCACAATC
>Ga0209417_1003403_pt1 | contig 21404 bp, 16 predicted proteins | sample RifGroF2_FD_184002 | JGI IMG/M metagenome (GOLD analysis project Ga0209417, IMG submission 184002) | Groundwater microbial communities from Rifle, Colorado, USA - Groundwater F2 (SPAdes) (version 2) | ecosystem: Environmental > Aquatic > Deep subsurface > Groundwater | place: Rifle, Colorado... | reverse complement strand
AATATCCGCAGCAGGCAATCGAATACGGCGCAGCTCACGGCGCACTTGCAATGACAACCCCCGGCGACACGACAACCGTAAGTCTGTCTGACGTCGAAAAAATTATGGCCGGCGGTACCGCTCGAGTTGATAGATAAATAGATTCCTAATGGAGAAAATTATGAAAAAAAGCATTTTTGGGATATTTGAAACTGCAAAATCAAATCTTGAACAAACGGCTATAAGACTCAAACTTGAAGATGCGATGCTTAAAAGGCTGCTTGAGACAAAGGAAAAAATAGAAATCACATTAAACCCCACTCTGACTAACGGTAAACATATACAAGTCAAAGCATTCATTGTTCGTCACAGAGATTCGCTTGGTCCTGCAAAAGGCGGAATCAGGATGTCGGGTAATGTTACAATTGACGATATACAGGGTTTGGCAATGGAGATGACATGGAAAACCGCTCTGATAGGCGTTCCATTTGGCGGAGGTAAATCGGGGATATGTTTTGACCCATCTGGTATTACAGCAGAGGACAAGGAAATAATAATCCGTTCTTTCACCAGAGGTGCGATGAGACATATCGGACCTGAAATTTATGTGCCTGCACCAGATATGGGCACAAATGAAATGGATATGGGTCACATAAGAGACTGCTTGGCGTATTCGTGGGGTAAATCTGTAACCAATGGTTGTTATGTAACAGGCAAACCTGTGATACTTGGTGGTATATTAGGCAGAAAAGAAGCGACAGGTCGAGGTGTTGCGTATACTACAGTTGCCGCTTGTGAAAAGCAAGGGTTCGATATTAAAAGCGCACGTGTTGCTGTACAGGGCTTTGGCAATGTAGGTTCCATAGCTGCTATGATTATTTCAGAATTAGGAGCAAAAATTGTTGCTGTATCCGATGTAACAGGCGGAATAAAAAACGAACAGGGAATCGATATAAAGCATTTGTTGAGTTATGTAAAACAATGTGGACAAGTTTACGGCTACCCCCTCGCCGAGAAATGCAGTAATGAAGATGTGCTTACCTCTAATTGTGATATTTTAGTTCCAGCAGCGACACAGTCTGTCATAACAGCAGAAATTGCAGAAAACATAAAGGCTAAAATTATAGCCGAAGGCGCAAATTCTCCGACCACACCCGATGCAGATGAAATTTTCGATAAAAAAAAGATTTTCATAATACCGGACATTTTATGCAATGCCGGAGGCGTATTCGTTTCATATCTCGAATATACACAGGAAACTCAGCGTGAGCAGATGACGCTGGAAGAAGTGAACAGCAGATTGAATAACCGCATAGTCGGCAAATTCAATGAGGTGTATGATTACTCAAAAGAGCATAATTTAACTATGCGTCAGGCCGCGATGAATATTGCCATCAGCAAAGTTGTCGAAGCAACTTATGCTATGGGGATATTGCCATAAACAAAAATGTATGTTTTTAGAAAAATTTAAAAGATAAGAAGCTAATACTTCCTTCGCTTTATCATTTACAGTGTCAGGGAATTATCGCAGATATCAGCGTATGTGCTTTAAATAGTGCTCCACTGAAAGTTCTTGCACAGGATGAAGCATTAAAAAAAGCTTTTCCCGGGCAAAGTTTTAAATCTATTCCTTTACTGGATAGTGATCCAAATGTAAATCCAGCCTGACCTTTTCAAAAATGCAATAGCAGAATGACCGAAACACAACATCGTTGTAATTGCTATGCCCGACCAGCTTCATTGTATGGTTTATCAAGGAAGCAATCACACATAATCAGCATATTATGTGCGTAAAGCCGCTGTACTGAAATATAATCAGGCTCTTGAAATTGAAAAAGAACCTTTGAAAAAGGTCTGGTAATTGACGTTGAATATCACAAACGCCTTGACGACAGGGCGCTAATTGCTCGACAACAATACAGGGATGGTTTGTTCGGCGAATTTAAAATAGGCCGCGCTGAAATGAACGAGCCATATTATTACAGGCATTCAAATTTCCAAAACTGGTGTACATGTGAAAATTCAGATATGTTTACTTATGTCGGCTGTCATTACATCGACCAAGTTCATTTTATTACAGGTCTGATGCCGAAGTCGGTTTCAGTTTACGGGATAAAAGATAAATATCTAAACGGCAACGAGGGCTATCTCTGGACGGATGGCAGAGTGATTTGGGAAAACGGCGTGTGTCTGCACGTTACGGATATTATGGGTTATCCTGATGACGGCCCCGGCGGCAATTTTCAGGGTTTGAGAATGTATTGTGCCGGCAATGGCAGAAGCGGAATGCTTGTTCACAAGACCAGCATCGCGGCATTGAACATTGCTACGTTGAAAAAATAGACGGCAAATATTATTCCGAGCCAAGCCCGGCCTATTTCAAATATGTAAATCTCGGCGACGGCGGCTTGACTCCGGTCGGTTATGGTTATCGCTCGATTGATTTTATTGTGCAAAATATTAACAAGTGTCTGGATGGCGATTTGAAACAGCGTCAGGCATTGCTGAAAGAGTTCGACAAGCAGGGCGTAATGGCGACTCCGGCCAACAGCAGTTATAACGAATTGGTTATGGAAGCAGGCAGGCTGTCAATTCTAAATGGTGGTAAGGAAGTTGAAATTATCTACGGCGAAAATGCCGGTGTAGAAATTAAAAATTAACCAAAGAAAGGTATTGTTTAAAGATGACTAAGGAATTTCCACTTGAGTCTGTATCAGTTGAAACAATTGAAACTAAATATCGAAAGATATCAGGCAGAATCCCGAATGACAAAACGATAGAACAGATAAAACAGCTTCGTGAATTTGAAGCCCGCAGTATGCGCGACCAGCTGCTGATTGTCTGGGACAAAGCGCAAGGCAATAATGTCTTTGACGCTTATGGCAATAAATGGCTGGATTTATCATCAGGCGTTTTGATCACAAATGCCGGTCACAGTCATCCCCAAATTGTAAAAGCGATTATAAATCAGGCTTCGAAGTCTTTGCTTACGACATATTGTTTCCCAAATCAGCCGAGAATCGATTTGGTTCAGAAACTTATAGAAATTTCACCTAAGAAATTGAATAAGGTATTCCTTGTGAGTACCGGTGCCGAAACCACTGAATGTGCGTTAAAATTAATGCGAACGTATGGAAAGAAAGTCCGTTCAGATTCTAAAAAATATTATAGTTGCATTTGCAGATGCTTTTCATGGCAGAACACTCGGTTCACAGCAGATGGGTGCACTGGTACCGGCAGGGTGTGGATTAATCTTGACCCGGAAATCGTTCATGTTCCATTCCCGGACGGTTTCAGAAATGAAAATATAAGTTTTGATTTGTTTACCGAGACGTTTTCGAAATTGAAAATAAATCCTGACCATGTCGCAGGCGTTATTAGTGAAACATATCAGGGTATTGCCCGAATTTTATGCCGAAAGAATATGCGCAGAAACTTCGCCAGTGTGCGATACTTATAATGCACTGCTTTGCTTCGATGAAGTGCAGGCAGGCTTCGGCAGATGCGGGCACGATGTGGGGGTTTGAATGTTATGATGTTGTGCCTGATTTATTCTGTATGGGTAAGGGGTTCAGCAGTTCGCTGCCGATTAGCGGCGTTGTAGGTCGTGCAGATGTAATGGATATGTACGGCCCGAATGAAATGACAAGCACGCATTCAGCGAACCCAATTTGCTGTGCTGCTGCCTTTGCAAATATTAATGTTATCGAAAAGGAAAAACTTGTAGAAAATGCTGCTGAAGTTGGAAAAACATTAAAAAATGAATTGGCATTGATAAAAAAAGAATTTGGGGGTGTTAGTGGTTTTGCGCCTGCCGAGGGGTTGGTGGGGGGATTGTTGATGGTCAAAAAGGAACGAAAGAACCTGATTATGATTTAGCTTGGAATATTGTTTATTCATGTTTTCAAAAAGGCTTGTTGCTATTTGCACAGTTGGCATTGGCGGCGGCTGTGTTAAGATAGCTCCTCCGCTGTGTATTAATAAAGAAGCAGTTATCGAGGGTTGTGGCATTATCCGTCAGGCGATTAAAGATTTGCTGAATTAGAAATATTATTTTAGAACAAAACAATTTAAGTCTTATACGCTGCATTTTTTTTGATTGGGATTTCAAAGCCGTTTAAATTTTCTGAATAATTGATAAACAAATAGGTAACTCAATGTGGAAGTTAAAAATAGGTCAATCCGAGTCTTTAATTTGCAACAGATTTGCAACAACCTTGTACTTTTAGGCTACGGTTGGCCTTCGGTTCGGCTACGGTCAGGATACATAAGTCTTCATTAATCATTATTGGCAACTTCTTACAAAGCATGAATTTGGAACTCATACCCGGAAGTCGCTGGCAGTAAAAATATGCCCACGTAGTCATTTTTATATTTAATTGTACAAAAAAGTGGGTCAGTCTTCACTTGATGGTGAGTTGTTAATCACCTTGTTAATAACTAATTATCGATAAACGAATTTACAATTGCGCCCGGCAGGACTCGAACCTGCAACCTTCGGATTCGAAGTCCTCTTTCGCTCCATAACATCAGTGCTTTCAGCTACTTACAATGCGTTTTTACGCAAAAATAAGACTTACAAGTCATTGACAAGTGAATAACAATAAACTCTTGCCACTTACTTAGTTGGTCAAAAAGTGGGTCACTCAGTCTAAAATTTCCTTAAAAATGGCATAAATATTTTTTTATTTCAGCTGTTTTATGAATTACTTCCAATTATCTCAATTATAAGTTTTTTTCAAATCAAAAAATTAATTAATAAAGCTTTATTAATTAATTGACTTTTCACTTTTATTAAGATATAATGAAAGGCGTAAAAGATTAGGTATGTTGCCTATGAGACAAAAAACATATTAAGTTTAGCGGAGGTGTAAGATGATGTATAAGAAAGCGTTTTTAAATTTTATATTTTGTTCTCTTGCTATCACAGGTTCAGTATCGGCAAACTTGTTGCAGAATGGCAGTTTTGAAGATCCTGTAGTTCCGGCAGGAAGCAGTTTTATCGAATTTCCTGTTATGCCGGGCTGGATAGTGGAGAATTCTAATTATTACGTTGTTTTCAAAGAATTGGGATTTACTCCTGTTGATGGTTTAAACGAGTTATACTTGTTCGGCGGGACAGCAACGCAAAATGTCGGCACTATTACAGCCGACACAATATATAATCTTAGTTTTGCCGCAGGTATTCCTGATGGCCAGACCGCAATTTACAGTGAAGTAGTTTTGCTTTCTCAATATACAGATGGCGGAATTGTTTACACAGACAGGCTTGCGGCAATCAATCTCGGTGAAGTTGTAACAACTACGAATCAATTAATGTATGGGACTCTGACATTTGACAGCTCAATTTATCCCTGGGTAGCAGGTCGCGATATGCTTGTTCAGATAGCATCTGGAACTATGCTGCATTTAGATGATTTTGTTTTAACTGCTATACCGGAGCCTGCAACTCTGCTGTTAATAGCAGGCGGATTTACACTTTTAAGAAGAAAAAAATAGTTTAAGGAGATTTATTTTGACGGATGTAAGGCGTTTAACGGAGAGCCAGATTAAAACTTTAGGGTTAATCGCAAAAAAAGGCAGAATAACCCAAAACGGTGTAGCAGAAGAACTGAATATAACCGTTCCTGCCGCGAATGTTCGTTTCAAAAAACTCAAAGCACAGGGGTATATTTATGAAGACATATACCTGCCTTCAAGCGGTGCCGGCAGACCTCAAAGGTATTGGAGCATAAACTGGAAATCCAATTTTGTTCTCGGATTTATATTTGTGTCTCCCGATTTGATTATGGTCCTTGCGGATTTGGAAGGAAATCTGGTATTTTCTGAGAACCGCAATCTCCTTGAATGCTTAAGTCACGCCGATATTTACGACCTGATGGATAAATTTATTTCTGAAGCCAAAAAGTATGCAAAAAAGAAGAACGGTGCCATTCGTTCTGCTTACGTTGGTATTACAGGTGACGAGAATGGCACCGTTACATCATCAGTTAATATGCCTGTAATCGAAGGGATGAACGTATCTCAAATTGAAGAATATATTAAGGACAAGCATAACATTTTCTGCAAAGCATATTCTCATTTGTATTGTTTCTATTTTGGCGAAAGCAGTTATTACGATTACGGCCAGACTATAAATGTTATTGACTGGGATGAAGGTCTTGGAAATGTAACCGGCTGCGAAGATCAGATTTATTATTTCCCGCCTGGCGCATTTACTCCCCGCGGAATTCGCGATATCGGGCACATGTGTATTGAGAAAAACGGTCTCGAATGCCGATGCGGAAATAAAGGTTGTTTGGAAGCTTATGTAGGATGCTGGGCAATTCGCAATCGTTTAGGAAGAAAAGATGTCACAACTATTGAGCAATTCATCAATAAAGGTCTTGCCGGGGATGAACAGATAATTGCAGAACTCAGAAAGGCATCGAAAATACTTGGTGAACAGATTTCATGGATAGTTAGATACTGGGGTATTGATAAAATCGCGTTCACTGGAAAAATGAGTTTGCTTTTCGAGCAATTCAACGAAACGTTCAATGAAGGATTAAAAGTTTATCTGCCACAAGAGCAGGTGCAATCACTCGATGCCAGAGTGAATTCTGATAATCCATTAAAACGACTGGCGTCCGGAGGATGCAAAGTAGCTAAGCAGATTTTCTTCCATTACAAAGGTATACCGGAAAACAGTTATAGCGAGAAAATGAATTTTACTTTTTAGCGGCTATTTAAGGACACAATAATGAAAAACCAGTTAAAACATGCATTTACATTGGTGGAATTGCTTGTTGTTATTTCCATAATAGCTATTTTGCTCGCGATATTAACTCCCGCGTTAAACAAGGCAAGAGAATCTGCAAGAACTGTAATTTGTTCGACAAATGTTCGCCAGCTTGGTTTGGGTTATTCAATGTACGAAATGGATAACGGTTTTATGCCCGAGTTTGTTGATGGTGTTGTCGGCGGAATAACATGGGCCGGTTCACTTCGTAAATATTATCAGGATTTGGACGGCATCCGTCTTTGTCCAACAGCGTCAAAAGTCGGCGGCGATGAAATGTTGAATCTGGATGAAAATAAATGGGGTTCTGCTTTTAAAGCATGGTGGGTAGACCCTGTAAAATCCTGGATGGTGCCCGATGATGATTGCGGTTACGGCAGTTACGGCGAGAATATGTGGGTGCGTAAAAATTTCCAAAAAGATCCTTATCCAGGTGAATATTTTGGAATTTCTTCTGTAAAGAATGCCAATCAGGTTCCATTAATATTTGATTGTCGATGGAATGGAATATGGCCTCTTAACAGTGATATAGTGCCTATAAATCCCCGAGGAGCAAAAGTTCAGGAATTGCCTTATGGTGATGGATCTGATGGCCCTAACAATTGGCGGCGTGTGGAGGGAGCTGCAATGCGAAGGCATAAAGGCGGAATTAATATGATATTTTTAGATTTCAGCGGACGCAACGTTAAGCTCGAAGAGCTATGGACTCTGAAATGGAGCCGAAATTATAAGAGCAAAGGTATTCAAAACAATTTTAACTGGATAAAATATTAATATTCCAAGGCAGGTTAAATGTTATTCAACGGTGTAAAAGAGATACTTCATAGATTGCCTTCTAATCGGCCTGAGATTCATTTTGAATTTTTACCGGAAGATAAGGAATTTGACACTTTTGAAATCGAACATATCAACGGCAAGGCTGTGATAAGGGCAAATAACAATATTGCTGCCGCGCGCGGATTATACGAATATCTTCGCGAGTTTTATGGTTTCAATTTCACCTGGAGCGGTCAAAGTATTTCCAATCCCAAAGATGTTCCTCGTGCTTATTTTAAACGTGTGCAAACACCTTATAGATTCCGTTTGTATATGAATATGTGCACGTTCAGTTACAGCTGCGTATGGTGGGATTGGGATAGATGGCAGAGAGAGCTTGACTGGATGGCTCTGCATGGAATAAATATGCCGCTGGCGTTAATCGGTCAGGAATATATCTGGCAGAAAGTCTGGAATGAACTCGGAATAAGCAATCATCAGCTTAATGACTTTTTTACAGGACCGGCATATCTTGCGTGGCATCGATGTGGAAATTTAAACGGTTTTGCCGGGCCTTTGCCGCAGAATTGGATTGATAATCAATGCAGGCTTCAAACCAGGATTCTCCAGCGGATGCGTGAACTTGATATGAAACCAATCGTTCCGGCATTCAGCGGATATGTGCCAACTGCATTTACAAATATTTACACCAGTGAAAGAGTCACAAAATCAGAGCAATGGGCTCAGTTCGATGATCAATACAGAACACAATTGCTTTCACCGCAATCTGCGATGTTCGGCAAAATCAGTGAGCTTTTCATAAAAGAATATTCAAACGTATTTGGTCAATGCAAATATTATTTAGCTGATATATTCCATGAAAACCATCCGCGCAATCTAAATACCAACATACTTAATCATCTCGCTGAATATGGAGAGTTGATATTTAAAGGCATTAAGGCGGGCAATCCTGATGGTATATGGGTAATGCAGGGCTGGAGTTTTTATTTTAACGGCTGTTTCTGGAACAATGAAAATGTACATGCATTATTCAGCAGAGTACCCGACGATGACGTGATTGTAATAGATCTTTGCAATGAAAAATTTCAGGGCTGGAAGAAATTTGATGGATTTTACGGAAAGAAATGGATATACAGCTTTGTTCATAATTTCGGCGGCAATGACCCGCTAAATGGAGATTTAAACTTATTTGCTCATTCTCGCGAACCAATCCTAAAAGCCGATGTCAATCCTGCCGGTTTCGGAATTTCACCTGAAGGCATCGAAAATAACGAAGTTATTTATGAACTCCTTGCCGATTCGGCCTGGAACCAGAATATAATTGATTTGAAGCAATGGATTAAAACTTATTGCATATACCGTTACGGCAGATTCAATTCACGACTCAACAAAGCCTGGGATATATTAATTGCAAATATTTATAACAAAAGCAACGCCAATATCAAACATGGTTTCCAGGCAAGACCGACAGAAAAAATCGTTTCTTCTGTCAGATATAATGATGAAGTCTTTGAGGCTTTGAGAATATTTGTAGAAATGCTCGATGAGTTTAAAGGAAACAACTTCTATTTATTTGATACTATCGAATTGATTTCACATTGTGCAGGGATGGTGTGTGATAAGCATTTACAAGTCTGCATAAACGAAAAGAATTCCGCCAAAGCAGAAGAAGTTTTTGAATTGTTAGACAAGATTGACTCTTTAGCGGCACATATCCCAGGCAGGAATCTTAATACGTGGATAAAAGCCGCAAGACAAAACGCAAGTACAAGCTCTGAAGCTGATTATTACGAGAATAATGCCCGCAGGCTGCTGACCGTATGGGGCGGAAAACTTCTTGCTGATTATGCCGCACGTTTATGGGGCGGTCTGATAAGCAGCTTCTATGTCGAAAGATGGAAAAGTTTCTTTGATGCTATTGATAAAAATGAAGAATTTGATGTTTCTTCATGGGAAGAAAAATGGATAAATTCCGCAAAACCGGTAAAAACCCTGTTAATCAAAGATTTGACTGCGGAAATCAGAATAGTTTATGAATCAATAGAGAAACTTCGCAAAATAAATCAAGACCAAAAACAGAACGTTACTAAAATTAAAATCGGAAAATGGGCTTTTACCGATAATTCGCTCAAGTCGTTAAAACTTGATATTACTAAATACATTTCCGGAATTGATAAATTTTCTATTTGCTTCGAAGAAACAGCAAAATTTTTACTGCCTCAAATTGCAAAATTTTCTTTGTATGAGAATCAGGAATTGCTGCAAAACATCAATGAAACCGGCAATGGTGTTTTTTGTGTCGATTTGGAATCCAAACCAGGCGCCAACTATGGCATAGAAGTTTATTTTGATAATGATGAAGCGCACGGTTCCTGCGGTTCTATCTCAATACAATATGGAGCCCAGTTAGAGAAACTAAATAACATTAAACTGATTGATACGAACAAATTATAGTCAGGAGTGCATTATTTGATTTTTGGAAGAAAGAATTTTATTTTAATTTTGACGGCCTTGCTTGTTCAACTCAGTTTTGCGGCAGAGTCGAATAATCTACTGCAAAATGGAAGCTTTGAACAGCCTGTAATTCCGGTCGGTTCAGATTCCATAGAGAATCCGATTTTGCCCGGATGGACAATTGATAATGCGTATAGTATATTATTTAAAACAGGTGGTTTGCCGCCGGTTGATGGCATCAACGAATTTTATTTCTTAAACGGAGATATCAATCAAATTCCTGTAATTATAAGAGGCGGCCACTCGTACAATCTGCAATTTTGGGCTGCTGCAAATGAAATTCAAAACGCACCTGCTGGAAGTTATGCGATTCTGGAAGCTATAGATGCCTCAAATGAAAAACATGAACTTGCGAAAATTACGTTCTCCGATTTTATTTCAGCATCTTATCAATGGTATCAATCAAGCATCGACTTTACCTGCCCGCTTTATTCGTTCTATGCCGGCTGCCGGTTACAGGTAAGGTTCCATTCCGGCGGAATGATTCATCTGGATAATATTATACTGAAAACTAATTCTAATGAAATTATGATAGATGATTTTGAAGTGTATGGTGATATTCAGGAACTGCAAAACAAATGGACGGATACATATATGTCCGGTTCGAGCATTTCCATTGAAGACGATTTTGAAAACAGGTATCTCGGAAGAAAATCGCTGATGTTCGCTTATGATAATAGCTATTCAGCAAATGGTTATTATTCGCAAATTGAATATGACATTGTAAATTCACCTTTTGGCGGCAATTGGCAGTCCCCGGGGTTAAAAAATTTATGCATTAGTTTTTGCGGCAACAGAATCAATGATGTGAACGAAAGAATCTATTTAATTGTCAAAGATATTCATGGCCTAAATTTTGAAGCAAGATATCTTTATAGTTCATCGCATTTTTCTGATGAAAAATGGCATCAATGGGCAATAAATATAGAAGATATCACACAATTCGGAATCGATACTGCAAATATCTCTGCGATATATATTGGATTCGATGACAGTGATTTGCCGAATAGAGGCTCAACTCCCGGGGGAAAAGGTGTGGTTTATTTGGATAATATCAAATTGACGAATAATCGGGAAATTTGTGAACTGCCGTATGGTGACGTTACTTTTGACGGCAAAATCAATTTTGAAGATATTGTTTTATTGGGCAATTGGTGGTTAAGTGAATACTAATATAAACAAAATATTCGGTTTGGTAATTGCGTTTCTCGCATTATCAGTAAATGTTTTTGCAGATATTGTTATTGAAAACGATTATGCGCAATTTGTTTTTAATTCTTCAAATGGTGGATTGAAATCGTTAATTGATAAAAGTTCGGGGCAGCAGCACATAAATTCGTCTTCACAAGATGCCTCGTTATGGAAAATTCAATTTCTAAACAGCAATACTGTCGAGAGCAGAACACAAAATCTTCAAAGCAGTTCCGTTCAGATATCGAAAGACCGCACCGTCAATTTAGAAATGGTTTGGCAAGTCAGTCAATACAATTTTAACGTCAAGGTAACTATTCAGCTTCCGAATAATTCCGGTATAGCTTCGATGATGATTTCCATTCAGGATAATCCTTCAATGCCAGACATTAACAATGTCGAATTTCCAAAAATAAACGGATTTCTCGAGTCCGGCCAATACGATATAGCGCTGCCGCAGGATAACTGGGGCAAGCTCTACAAAAATAATACCCTGGGTTTTTATGGCATTTATCCCGATGGTTGGAGCATGTCCATGCAGTTTGTTTGTGCGACAAAAGGCACAGACAGCGTTTACATAGGAGCGCACGACCGCACTTCAACGCTCAAGTCTTTCCGTGGAGTGCCGGGACAATATTTTATTCTCGATACTTTACAAGCCGGAACAACCGGCAAGGGCTTTGATGGTTTCCCAGTGAAACTTGGTGTTTATCAGGGAGCGTGGATGGAAGGATGCAAAATTTATCGACAGTTCGCGATAACAGCACCATGGACTGCAGAAGGAAGAATAAGTCAAAGAACATCTATGCCCCAGCAATTCAAACATATTGGCCTTTGGATGCGTTTTGGTGATACCCCCTGTCCTCCGGAGATTCCTACCGCAACTCGCAATGCTTTGCTTTATCAGGCGCAGACTTTTTTCAATGTTCCGCTCGGTGTGCATTGGTATTTTTGGCACAATAACAATTTCGATGAGGATTTGCCGAACTACTTTCCTGCCAAGACGGGTTATCCTGAACAATTTGCGGATATGGTTTCAAGAGGCTGGATTGTAATGCCTTATATTAATTCCCGAGTCATAAGCCATAACAATATTGAAGAATATCAAAACTGGTTATGTATAGATAAACAAGGCAATCCTTATGATGAAGTTTTCGATGGTAAACTGACTCATACGGTTTGCCAGTACACGGATTTTTGGCAAAATAAGATAAATACAATTAGTCAAACTTTAATCAGCAGCGAAATAGGCGCAAATGCCGTTTATCACGACCAGCTTGCAGGCTCACACCCGATGCCATGTTATAATGCGGCACACGGACACGCTCTTGGCGGCGGAAGCCATTGGGTCGATGGATATAGAAAAATGCTGCATAAAATTAGAGAAACCGCGGCGCAATCCGGCAAAGAAGTTATTCAATGCGGAGAATTTACTGCCGAACCGTATATGGACGGTCTGGATGTTTTTCTCATCTGGTCAATGGGTCTCGATGAGCAAAACATTCCGATGATGCCTGCGGTATATTCCGGTTATACATTATATATGGGCAGCAATGCGTCATTTGGATGGTCAGATACCGCGTGGCGAATGTACGTAGGAAGGAATTTTCTTTGGGGTTCGCAGTGCGGATGGATGACCCCTGAACAATTATTTGCGATAGGAAGCGAAAAAAAATGTCAATTCCTTCGACAGGTTGGTCTTTTCAGAGTGCAGTGGAGAAAATTCCTTACTTATGGTGAATTGATGGCAACTCTTGGAAGTTCACAAACGGTTACCGAATCGTGGACGATTGATCCTGTAAAGCCAAATATTCCAACTTTACCTGCCGTGCAGGGTTCTATATGGAAAGCAGAAGATGGCACGACAGGCATTTTCCTTGTAAATTATACTAATAGCACGCAGAACATAAATTTCTCGGTTGACTTAAACTCATATTTCAAACCTGAAACAAAAACAGTCATTATTTACAGAGTCAACAGCCGAAGCACGCAGCTTGTCGGAATTTATCCCAAAGAAATACATAATTTTAATGAGAATCTGCCGCTAAATGAATTAAGAATGCTGGATATAAAACCATTTAATGCAGATATAAATGGAGACAGAAGTGTCGATTATAGCGACTTGGAAATTATTGCTGAAAATTGGCTTCAAGGCTTATAGAAGAAGAATTTACTGATTAAATTTCGAATTGAAAGGTATTTTATGAAAACGGTTAATACATATTTCCTATTGTCAGTCTTTTTGTTATTGGCGCCTGTTATAGTGAACGCGTCAAGCTGCGATGAAAACAATATTGTAAATGGAGGTTTTGAAAATCCCATTGTTCCATTTGGCGGAACTATTACAAAAGATGATGGTCTTGCAGATGCCCCGGAATTCTTATGGAGCACCAATGCAGCCTGGTATCTAATGACCGATGATTATATGCTTATGACCGAAGGCGGAGCAGGTGCAGCTCCTCCCGAAGGGTATCAGGCATTTTATTTTTACGGCGGCAAAGTTTATCAGAATACCGGCCTGACTGTTCAGGAAAATACCCGCTACATACTTAAATTCAGATTGATGGTAAGTTCACTGTCATACCCTAATCATTATTTCTTCGCGGCCTTTGAAAATCCATCAGGCGAATTCTTCCATTATTCAGGTTCGTATCTGCCGCTTTTTATGAGCACATATCAGTGGAGTCAGGAAATTAATTTTGTTTTCGATTCCGCGCAGAATCCCTCTGCTCTCGGCCAGCCGTTGGTTGCTTCGTTGTATTCGAATGCATTCAGTTATATCGATGACGTAAAATTATTTGTTAGTCCGTCGGGAGATTTCGACAGCAACTGTATTGTTAATATGCGTGATTTAGCTTTGATGGCAGATAACTGGCTTGTAAATACGATTCAATAAAATGAAAAATATACTGGAGAATTTAAAATGAAGAATAAAAGATTTATAATATTTAGCGCAGTTTTAATTTTATGTTCGGTTTCCTTTGCAAACGTTCTTGACAATGGAAGTTTCGAGATTCCTGTAGTGCCGCAAGGCAGTAATTTTATCGAGTTTCCGGTTATACCGGCATGGACAATTGAGAATTCAATATATTATGTGGTTTTCAAAGAATTGGGATTTACTCCCATTGATGGTTTAAATGAACTTTATCTTTTCGGCGGAACTGCAACCCAGAATGTCGGCATTATCAAAGCAGACACCGTTTACAATCTGAATTTTGCCGCTGGTGTTGTCGAAGGACAAACGCCGATTTACAGTGAAATTGTTTTGATGTCGAAATACACCGAAGGTGAAACTGTTTACATTGACCGTCTGGCAGCGATTAATCTTGGCGAAGTCATCACAGCCGGAAATCAGTTCTTCTACGGCAATCTGCAATTTGACAGCTCGATGTATCCGCATTGTGCAGGCCGTGAATTGCTTGTACGGATTGTTTCTGAGTCGTGGTTGCACTTCGATGATTTTACGCTCGATGCTTTTATGGAAACTCCTGCAAGCGGTTCAACCATTGGCCGAGGCGACTTCGCAGGTCTAAGCTGGACACTGCCCGACCCTCGAATTGAAACAGATACGGTTACCTGCAATGTCTATTTCGGCGAAAATGCTCAAAATCTGGCACAGGTAATTTCAACTCAGGCTGCAACAAGTTATTTACCGACTATCGAGCAAAATAAAACATATTATTGGCGGATAGACGTTATTGACCCGAGCCTTAACAGCGGAAATCCTATAAAAGGACGTTTGATGAGTTTCTCTGTTATGGATGATTGTTCCTTTGACAAACTCCAGTCCGATTATTATCCTGTTGTTGGCGATTTGAATGGAGACTGTACAGTTAATTTTGCTGATTTCGCTATTCTCGCGCAAAACTGGACTGCGAACAATTAATTGAAATAAAGGAATATGCAATTGGGATATATAGATTGGTCAATAATTGCCTTTTTGATCGCGGTGCTGATCTGGGCGGCTTTAAAAACGAATAGATATCAAAGAACTGTTGCTGATTTCCTCGTCGCGAATCGTTGCGCTGGAAGGTATCTGCTCGGCGTTTCAGAAGGTATTGCGGGCCTTGGCGCAATTACCGTCATAGCTTTTTTTGAAGCTTATTATGAAGCCGGTTTCTCGCTGATATGGTGGGGGCTGATGGTAAATCTCGCGATGGTTGTTATTGCCTTAACCGGTTGGGTTGTTTATCGATACCGCGAAACAAGGGCAATGACATTAGCGCAGCTTCTCGAAAAACGTTACAATAAACGTTTCAGAATCTTTTCCGGTTTTCTTATTTTTATTTCGGGTACGCTGAACTTCGGAATTTTCCCCGCTGTCGGTGCAAGATTTTTCCAGTATTTCTGCGGCCTTCCTGTAATTAACATTCATATCGGTTTTCTGACATTCGATATCGTACTGGCCAGCATAATGATTTTCCTGATTGGAATTTCGCTGTATTTTACTTTCCTCGGCGGCCAAATTGCCGTGATGGTAACCGATTTTATACAGGGTACGTTGTTTAATTTTGTGTTTTGCGCAATAATTATTTTTTTGCTGTTCAAAATGCCTTGGGATGATTTGATAAATATTCTTTCCCAGCGTCCGCAAGGTCAGTCGATGCTTAATCCTTTTATGGCTGCTCAGACCAGAAATTTCAATGTATGGTTTTATATCATACAGATAATTGGTCTTTTCTATAGCATCAGAGCCTGGCAGGGAAATCAGGGTTACTTCGGCGCAGCGATAAACGCACACGAAGCGAGAATGGGTAATATTTTTGGTTTGTGGAGAGCTTTAACCCAGCAATGTATGGTTTTCATTGTGCCTGTTTTCGCTTACGTGTTATTACGCCATTTTTCTTTTTCAGAAATGGCCTCGGCCGTAAATGAACAATTGACTTCGATTTCAAACCCAAGTCTTCAAAAGCAGTTGACGACTACGGTTATTCTTTCCAGCGTTTTGCCCGTAGGTCTTCTTGGAGCTTTCGGAGCGGCTATGCTTTCTGCGCTTATCAGCACAGACGATACCTATATGCATTCGTGGGGGAGCATTTTTGTGCAGGATATTATTATGCCTTTGCGCGGGAAAAAATTTAAGCATGAAAAACAGATGAGCTACCTGAAACTTTCAATTACCGGAGTCGCGGTTTTTTCATTCCTCTTCAGTCTTCTTTTCCCGCAAAACGATTACGTGCTGATGTATTTCGCAATGACTGGAACCATCTGGCTCGGAGGAGCAGGAGCCGTCATTATCGGAGGACTTTATTGGAAAAAGGGTTCTGTATCCGGAGCTTACGGCGCACTTATAACCGGTATTATCGTGGCCGTCATAAATTTTGTTTTTCAGAGAATCTGGAATGCAAGAGGGTTGGAATTTCCAATAAATTCACAATGGCTGTGGTTTATCGCGATGATAGCTTCGTCAGCAGTTTATATTGTTTTATCGCTGATTGAGAACAAAAACTTCGACCTTGACAAACTCCTCAATAGAGGGATTTACAAGATTAAAGATGACCAGGCAATAGAATACAATGCTTCGAAAAATCTGCCGTTATGGCAAAAAATTACCGGCATAGACGAAAATTTTAAATTCAGCGACAAAGCTGTTTACCTGACTATGTCGGGTTTTATAGCTTTTTGCGGCTTATTTCTGATTGCCGGCACAATCATTAATCTTATCTGGCCTTTACCGCAATCATTCTGGAATGTCTTCTGGAAATTTTTCATTATCATCACCCTGACACTGAGTGCGGTTACATCCGTATGGTTTTTCCTCGGCGGGTTGAATGACATAAAAATACTTTTTAAACGCCTCAAATCAGTTAACCGCGATTATGAAGATGACGGCACAGTGAATAAATAAAGGATGGTGTCTGTGTTTAAAATAATATTAACTGTAATTGTATTGTCTTTTGCGCAATGTTTTGCCGCAGAACTGATAAATGGAGGTTTTGAGGAAGTTGATTTCCCCGAAAACACATCCCAAATCGAATCACCGAAAATAAATGGCTGGAATATCAGCGGTGGTTATTGGAACATCTATAAAGAGCAGGCCAACGAAATGGATATAATCGAAGGAGAAAACAGCCTCTATTTATTTAATTCTCAGGCCGTGCAGAAAATAGGTAAGATAAGAATTGAAAAAATATACAATCTCAAATTATTTGTCGCCGCAAATGACGTCAACAGCGCAAAGAACAGCTTTGTTGTCCTGCAATGCGATAAAGGCAATGGCACATTTGTCGCTCTGGATACCATTCGGCTTTCATCTGTTATAAATGATACGAATTTAAAACATTTTCAGCCGGTTACTTTGAATTTCAATGCTGCTTCAAGGCCCGATTTAAAAGACCATACATTAAGAATAGTCCTGATTTCAGGCGGTATGGCCCATTTTGATGGTTTAAATTTTTCTGAAGAAGATAATTCTTCTGAGGATGTTTTGATTCTCGAAAACGATTATGTAAAATTTGTTTTCGAGGGCAAATATAAAAGTCCCGCTTCGATGTTGGATAAACGCACAGACATAGAACACATCAATCTCGTTCCCGGTCAGGGCTTTTATGATAAACCGTTAAAAAGCGAATTGTGGCAGATAAAATTCGAGCAAGGCGATAACACAGAACTTATCAGCAGTTTGGATTTGCCGTGTACTTCGAGCATCGTGGAAAACCTCACCGACGGCGGCAAAACAGCTTTATTAAAATGGACGAATGTTTCTTTAAGAAACAGTCCAAATTCCGTCAATATCAAAGTCATTGTGAATTTGCCTAAAGACAGCGGAATAGCAAAATGGAATATCGATATTGAAAATAATAGTAAAATATGGGGACTTGCCGAAATAAAATTCCCATACATAGCAGGGCTGCTCGAAAAAGCCAAATATGATATCGCCCTGCCGCGCAAGAACATCGGTTTAATGTATAATGATTGCAGCGAAAGATTATTCTGCGAATACGGTGAAGGCTGGTGGATGCCCGCTCAATTTATTTTAGCGGATATGAACAATGCTTCTGTGTATATGGCCGCACACGACCCGCAGGGCTGGCCCAAATATTTCGTATGCGATCCGGGAAAAGAATTTTTCATTCAGATGTTCCCGGAAAATATCGGCATTGCAGGCAGCGATTTTATTTCGCCTTATCCGTTAATGCTTGGCGTTTATAACGGCAACTGGATTGAAGGATGTAAAATTTACAGGCAATTTGCCGTTAATAACGCTAAATGGACAGCCAACGGAAAACTTAAAAATAATAAAGCCGTTCCCGAACTCGCGAAAAATGTCGGAGTTTGGCTTAATGTCGGCGATTATCATAGAGCAACCGCAGATGTAAAAGAAAAAAACAAATCGATAAATGATTTTCAGGCAGAATTTAATTCTCCGGTTGGCGTTCACTGGTATCGCTGGCACAATAATATTTTCGACCATCAGTTGCCCCATTATTTCCCGGCTAAACCGCAAGTAACCGATCAAATCCGCGATTTGGCACAGGACAGCAATTACGTAATTATGCCCTATATCAACGCCAGGGTAGTCAGCTATGATATCGAAGACATCAATGATTATATGCCTCTGCTTTGCAAAGATAAATATGGCAGCCCTTATGAAGAACTTTACGGTCCCGCACCTAAAACTCTCGTGGTGTGTCCTTATACAGAAAAATGGCAAAATTATATCTACGATTTAACGAGGAGAATTGTCGATGAGCTTGGAGTTAACGCCATCTATCTTGATCAGGTAGCAGGCGCACCTATCAAACTCTGCTATGACAAAAATCATGGCCATCCTATCGGCGGCGGAAGCTGGTGGGTCGAAGGTTACAGGAAAATGCTCGCTAAACTTCGGACTATCAAAGACAAAAACGGCAACCAGATTGTTGTTACAACAGAATTTGCCGCGGAACCATATATGGATATGGCTGACAGTTTCCTTATTTGGATGCTCAGAGAGCCGAATGACTTGCCGATGCTGCCTATGGTATATTCCGGATACACGCTTTACTTTGGTTCGAATTGCTATTTCCCCGAAGACAAAGCATGGAAAATTGTCCAGGCAAGATGTTTGCTTTGGGGGATTCAGAATGGATGGATGCCGCCGGAATATATTTTAGATGAAAAAAATGTCGCCAGAAAAGATTTTTTCAAAAAAGTCATTTCAATGCGCAACACGACAAAAAAATATCTCGTCTATGGCGAACTTATAAATTGTATCGATAGCGAGAATAAATTTGAGCTGAAATGGAACGGAAAAAATGTCTCATATCCGCAAATGCAGGCCGCTGTTTGGTTGCTTGAAGATAAAATTGCCGTAATCATTGCAAATTATTCTGATGAGCAGAAAACTTTTGAAACGGAAATACCAGTCAGGGGCAAAATTATGCCGGGTAATGATTACATATTTAATTCGCAAAAAAATTCAGTTAAAATTTTTAAAACAATTGACCCCGAAAATTTGGAAATGGTAGAAATAAGACAGGAAAAAGAAAATTGATGAATTCAAGAGAACGACTGCTTAAAGTATTGAATGGCGAAATTCCCGACAGGGTTCCTGTCTCGACTTATGAATTATGCGGCTTCAACAGTAAGGCATTTGAAAATAATGACCCGTCTTACTACGAGTTGATGCAGAAAATTCGGCAGGACACAGACTGCGTTTGTATGTGGGAACCACTTTCAAATGTAAAATTCCTTGAATCCTCTTTTCCTGTTGAAATGGAAATCAGGCAATCGCGTGAAAATGATGCGCAAATTATAAATAAAATTATCCATACCCCAAAAGGCGATATCACCAACACAACAAAAGTAATTGATAACGTGCATACAGTTTGGCAAACCGAACATTGGTGCAAGAACGTTGATGATGTGGAAAAAGCGTTATCCGTACCATATGAACCGGCAGAATATGATATTTCAGATTACCAGAGAATAAAAAATGAAGTCGGTTCTAATGGCATAATTATGGCGTCTCTTGCTGATGCTTTATGTTTTGCCGCTGATTTAATGAACTTTGGCGATTATACGGTTTGGGCAATGACTGATACTGACCATTTTATAAAAACGCTGGAAAGAATACATTCTCGCATTATGGAAAATTTAAAAAGAATGCTTGATGTGAATGTTGTTGATTTATACAGAATTTGCGGCCCGGAATATGCTTCCCCGCCGTATATGCCTCCGCAGCTTTTTGAAAAATTCGTTGTGCCGTTCGTTTCTGAAATGACGGAGTTGATACATAGCAAAGGTGCAAAAGTACGATTGCACTGCCACGGAAAAATTAATAAAATTCTGGATTTAATTTGCAAAACTGGTTGTGATGCGATTGACCCTTGCGAAGCGCCTCCTGATGGTGACATTGAATTGAGCGAGGTTAAAAAAAGAATCAGCTCAAAAATTTGCATCTTCGGGAATATTCAATTAAAGTTACTCGAAACAGCAGATACGGAAAATATCAAAATGGCGGTACAAAATTGTATGAACGCTGCAAAAAAAGACGGAAGATACATAATTATGCCTACTGCTGCCCCCATAAACACTCCTTTATCCCCAAAAACACAGCAAAATTATGATACATTTATAAACAGCGCACTAAGTTTAGGAACATATTAATGAATAGCTATGAAAGATATTGTGGCATGCTTAAGGGTGAAAAGATTGATTTTGCCCCCGAGAAACTTGCAGGCAATCTCGATCCCGTCAATTCCGTTATGAGATCCGATCCTGAAAAAATCAAATCGCAAATAAGACAATTTATAAGAAAGCAGGAAAACCATTTTTCGTAAATGCGGGTTGTGAAATTCCTGTTGGGACACCTTATGAAAATTTGCGTGCTTTATGTGAACCCTTACAATGATAATCATCCGAACATAAATATTATTTAGTCATCCCTGAAAAAGTCCTTTTATAATAACGTTGGACAGGTAAAAATTATTCGGCACAAACCGTTTACTATGTCACGAAGCAGACTTGCAAAAAAGTATATCATTTCCATCAACGCATAAAAAATGAGGCTATCATCTTCCGCATATAGACGATATTTACTTACCTCTTAATTGTTTGCCGTCAGGAGAAATGGCACAGTATAGCCTCTTAAGCTAAGAGAGGGTTAATGGGTTCTTCCCCATGGGGAAGAATTTAAATCGACTTTTCGGCTCCTATAATATATTATTATTTTTATTAC
>Ga0209417_1003402_pt1 | contig 21407 bp, 20 predicted proteins | sample RifGroF2_FD_184002 | JGI IMG/M metagenome (GOLD analysis project Ga0209417, IMG submission 184002) | Groundwater microbial communities from Rifle, Colorado, USA - Groundwater F2 (SPAdes) (version 2) | ecosystem: Environmental > Aquatic > Deep subsurface > Groundwater | place: Rifle, Colorado... | reverse complement strand
AGGAAAATTTCAGAATAACTTTGCCTGCCAAACCTAGTGCAATTGAAAACCTTAACTTAACTTTGTCAAATAATTGTCCAGACATATTAGACCAGCTCACATCCCAGTCGAGTTACATAACAGTTGAAGCAGGCTACAACCCTAAAATTTACTACTGAACCGGCTATTATTTTTATACATTGTTGAACTAAATCCCCCCTGCGCGGGAAAGCTTTTTCAAAAACACCCGATTCTTTACTTTCCTAAGGAACTATTCACAAAAAAAATCTGATAAGAGAATGAAATCAGGTTTTACGATTGTTGAACAGTCAATTGCGCTTGTTCCGGCGTTTGAAACAGGTCAAAGCCAAACCCGTGCAATGGCTTAATGCCATTCTAAAAAGCAGCCTGTTTTACACTGAGAGGGAAAACTATGCCATCAGGTAACTAAAAAAGATCAAAACCTTTCATTTATAGCACTATTCTATAAGAATTAGATAACTTTAGTTACCTTAAATTCATTAAAACCTTCAACCACAACAGCCGATTTTCATCTGAATTATATCAATAACTGCCGGTAAGTACATAGCCTGTTAAGGGATGTAGTTCAACATGTACTCATCGCTGGGTCTTGCAGACCGCTCAGAGTCCTATTTATTGTGTGCTGCCCTTTTTTATCGTTTAATAATATCCTTTTATCTGACTTTTCCAAAATTCATTAAAATTGGCCTTCGGTTTTTTGAACAGATATACTCTGGTTTTATGCTCAATTGCTAAAGCATTATCAACTTGTCCAATTTCAATCATTTCTTTAAAAAATTCTTTTGTATCCTTGAAATTTCCACTCTCCATTGCATCCTCCCCAACTACATACACCAATTCATCAATGTCATTTTTAAATTCATGTGGAAGCCATAACCTATATGAATCACTAAAGCTAATGGGTTCTGGCAATTTATATTTTTTACCAATGATGCTAATTGCGCCAGCTTGACCGTAGTTTGCACAAAAAATAAAGCTTCTTTTTTTATTCTCCACCAGTGACCATGCTTTATTGGTTATTTCTGTAATCTGTTTCCATCCAAGCATATCTGCATTTATCTGGGGTAATTTTCTATAATTGCCATCTTCATCTTTTCTTAAGAAATCGGCTCCGGTAATATTAGCAAACCTGTCGAAGTAGCTAATCATTTTCTCAGTTTTAATAACAGGCAAACTCAGAGGTAACAGCAATATAGATAATACTATCAGTCCAGTCACCACTGCTGAAATTAAATATCGATTACTAATTTGTTTCTCTACAAACAATGCCCCAACTACTATTAGAAAAGGGAAAAGCCCTGAAGTATACAAACTTTTACCGCTTAACATTAAAAACAGGAGGATAACAACACCAGAAACAGACAACAGAAACCTGAATTCCTTATACTGTTTGTTTATTAAAAAGGAAACAACGCCAGGCAAAATAATTATGGTGTAGGGCAACAAAAAAATGAGTTGCTCAATAATAAATACTATCCGGTTTACATTAACAAGTTGGGTTTCATTCAATTCTTTCATGTGACCCAATACCGGCAAATTGTGCATCACCTGCCAAATAATATTCGGTAAGGCTATAATTAACGATAATAATAAACCTCTGTAAAAAAAAATGTTTGAAAAAACATGCCTGTGTTTTGTAAATGGTATAACTATAAGTATAGCCGCAAGAAGAAATAGTACATTATACTTGTTAAGAAATGAAAAGCCAATAACGATGCCAAGGATAATAAGGTAATAATCAATATTTGTTTTTACATATTTGACTATAAAATAAATAATTAATGTCCAGAAAAATATATCGAAACAATATGGGGTAAAAACGCCATACATCATTACCAGAAGCATGCTGCCAGCTATTCCAATTGCCGAAATGAGCTGCGAATAAAAATTCCCGTTCAATTCTTTTGCAATCATGGCTGTTAAATAAACAAGTAATCCACTAAACAGTGCAGGAAAAAACCGTGCTGAAAAGACAGAATATCCAAAAATGCTTTTTGAAACAAATGCCATAAATCCAACAAAGGGGGGTGTTGTTGCATACCCGAAATCAAGATGGTTGCATAGCGAGAAATACAGCAATTCGTCGCGGTGATATTCGAAATGGAAACCAGGCAATAAATGCAGAACTACATTTATTAATGCAATGAATGTAATTATTAATTGATGCTTATATTTCATTTAATAAATACTTCAAACTTATTATTATTTCCTAATTCTTCAAGTGTCTTTTTGTTCCTATTGATTAATGTCAATTTTAGGTTTGCCCTTCTCTTTTTTTGGAAATAGTATTTCAAACTCATTGAGTTCTTCTTCATTGGTTTCAAATGCCTTGTCTTCATAGAATTTACCGCTTACAGTTACCAAAGAATTTTGATATAATTCCAAAGCCATAAAAGGTTCAAAATTCATTCCTTCTTTTGTTGTAATCCCGTATTTCTGCGCATTGACAAATCCAAAACGGCGATAATAATCAGGGTGTCCAAATAGTAACATTCCCTGATATCCTAATTCTTTAGCAATAATTACTGATTCATTTAAGAGTTTGGCTCCTATACCTTTTTTTTGAAATTCGGGAAGCACAGAAATTGGCCCGACACATAAGACTTGGTGTTCATTGTTTTGTGTATCTACTACGTTCGCTTTTGTAGTTATAATATGTCCTATTATTCTGTCTTTCGATAAGGCAACCATATCAAGGTCGGGTAAATAACAATTTCTTTTTCTTAGGTTATGTAACACTAAATGTTCATCGCAACCCGGTTTAAACAAATTCCAAAATGTTTCGCGAGTAATGTTTTCTGTTATCAGAAAATCATTTGGTTTTGTTCTTTGAATAAGTATCTCCATATATATGTTAATTTCTTTCTGTTTTATTCTTAGGCTTACTTCACCATTTATTTTTAAGCCTAATAGAGCAATAGATAAAATCCCAACTCTATTGCTTAATTTATTCCTCGAACGAAAACTACAACGTTTTCATTGGAATACCTATATCCAAGACAAATCTGAGTATAGAGTTTTCATCCGACGAATTGTAATATAACTCATATGGGTAACCATCACTCTATTTATTCTTGCTGTGCATTCTTGTCAGCTTTTGTCTTTTGCATTCATATCAGAAACTATTGACTGTCATTTCTTAGGGTTGCACACAACTAGTATATATCATCATAAATATATCACTTTTAATGATGACCTGAATTATTATTTCATTGATTCACAATCCGATCTATCGAACATACAACATGTCCTGCGCCTTTCATCCCTCGTTGCCTACCGTTTCCGCTCAGTGCTTCGCCCTTATACTGCCCGGGTACTATAGGAACATATTGCATCAAACAAAAATGCTTTCGGTTTATATGTTATCAGGTTACAAATATAAAAAGAAAGGATGGTCACCGTAAAAGTATTGCCCTAAATATGTTCCACAGGTCGGACCATCCAAAGCCAAACCCATACCATTGCTTAATGCCTTTCTAAAATGCCGCCTGTTTTGCGCGAAGAGGGAAAACTATACCATCAGATCACTAGAAAAGATCAAAACCCTTCATTTACAGCACTATTCTATAAGAATTAGATAACTTTAGTTACCTCAAATTCATTAATACCTCCAACCACAACAGCCCATTTTCCGCTGGATTACATCAATAACTGCCCGTAAGTACATCGCCTGTTAAGGGATGTAGTTCAACATGTACTCATCGCCGGGTCTTGCAGACCGCTCAGAGTCCTATTTATTAGCACCTATTTTATTTTGTCTCTGGGAACCACCATCCTTCATGTTTATGTTTATATAATTTTCCCCTATCATCAATTATCGTTATTTCACAGATGAATGGGTTTTCCCAATATTTATTGTCACTAAGATAAGGTCTTGTCTTTTTTAAATCAAATTCTATAATCATTTTTGCCGAACTTACATAGTCCATCGTCGAGCCACTATTTTGAACTAAACTCGGAAACCATTTATTCCAATATCCAATTGAGTCAAGAATGGGACTTGTTAACAATTCCTTAGGTTCGGCTGTATTTTTCAAAATATCAACCTCCAGTCGATTAATATTTGTAATCCTTGCTTGTTTTAACAAATGACCTAAAAAGTAATCGTCATTTATGTAGTTCATAAAACTTATAAATGAATGCCCAAAATTATGAGAAACACTTTTTAATGGTTTATGACTAATCATTTTGAAATCAAAGATTATAAATTATTCTTAATGTGTCATTAATTCTATCCCTGAGCATTTCTACAAGTTCTTCGTCCATGAATTCGTAATCGTCGGCTATGTTTAAAATCTCTATTGCTGGCAAATCCATGTGTCTATAAAGTCCTGATATTTTTGCTCTGTGTCCGGTTTCCATAACAAAAATTAAGTCAGCCCAATTCAAATCATTTTCTGAAATCTTTCTATCGCTTTTGGGACTTAGTCCAGCAGACCTAATATTAAAACGATTATCGTTTTTGAAAATATATTCCGCAGTCCTGCTTCGCTTTTTATTTCTTCCGCAAACTACAAGTATATTAGGTCGTTCTGTCATAGTGGACGGTTTTTAAAATAGGTACCAACGATGGTGGTATGGTTAGTTGCCGAGTTCGAAGCGATTTCCTATCAAAATGCAAGGAACATGATAAGAGAGAAAGCTTTGAAACTGGCTCTGAGACGGCAATTAACTATACCCTGTGCTTAACCAACTCCCGCCTGCCCAGAATAACTTTATCAAAAACACACGTTTCTTTCTTTTATTCATGAATTATTCACCACAAAAAACTCCTGACATGAGAAAGAAATCGGGTTTTACTATTGTGGAACAACCTATTGAGGCTGTAATAAAACGACAACAACCACCTGTCATCATCCCGACTATCAGTACTTCCGATGCCAGCATTGTCAAGTGTATATTTCAACCATCGTTTGTAATCTTCACGTCCAATTCTCTTTCGCAAGGTTACAAATAATGACGGGTCAAATAAAGGAAGTTCGGTAAATTCCTTTAACCCAAAGAAGTACTGCATATAAGGGTTCTCCCGGATCATCTCTATCATGCGCTCATCGCTATAGCTTTCAATATGCTTAATGATCAGTGCCACTATAACAATCCTACTTGAAATGGAAGGTGCTCCCGTTTCAGCACTCAGAGACCCGAGATAATCCTGCTCGATCTTATCCCATGGTAAAATCCTGGCCAGTTTTACGCATCTGTTCTCAGTTGAAAGCCCACACCCGATAAACGGATGATTAAATTCTGAAAAACTCAACTGTTTTGTACTACGTCCTTTTACCATATCTGCATAAATAATAGACCAAAGTTACTATTTTTCATACACTTATTTTCTATTATTTATCAACAAGTTATTAACTATCTTAACATTAGTTATTATTCAGGGAACCCTAATATACTACCGATGTTCTGCTTCTCGGCACACTACACGAAGGACGGGATTTACCCGATAAACTGCCTGCGAAGAACTGCCTTTCAATTTACTAATTTCCTGTCAACGAAGCACCGAAACCCAGCTTGCGGGTATCTGATGCTATGGGCTAGGTGTTCTTTAGTCAATATCTCTATCAAATGCGTCTTTAGAATAAATTGCCATTTCAATACCCAATGATAGTTTACCTGCTAATACGATTAACTCCTTTGGTAAATGGTTGTTTTGATTTACAATGTCACCATATAATCGTGAGTATAAAGGAAAGTCAAGGTATGCTGTTGTGATACTGTGAGTCTTAAATAGTTGTTCGATGTCGTCATAGTATTTCGCTAAAAAGTTAATAGAGTCCTCAACTTGTCCTTCAAAATCATCCCAGTCTTTACCCGAAATGTCAAATGAAATTTTGTAATCCGCTCTAACTTGACTTTTTCCTTTTGATTCACCTTTGTCGTAACTGCTGTAAACAGGAACTTTGGTCGTTTTTTCAAATGACTTAAATGAATCAGTGTCGCTATAAACTTTTAAAATACACATACTTTCTATATTACTCTGTCAGTTTAAAGTGTCCTTAATATTTAGTACCTGTGCCTAGCTTGTAAGGCAAATACACTTGCCCATAACATAAGAAGCTACACGAAGGGGCTGTTTGCTGGCGATTTCCTGTCAAGCAGAGAAGCAGCCCGAGCGGAAAGATACACCCCGAAAACCACCGCTGCCGCATTTGACGGGTAGCTGAAGATGTGCGTTCGTTCTCTTTTTTCATGTCTTTACTATACTTGAATTTAACTGTCCAAGTAAACCAATTAGTTGATCATAGTTTTCTTTTAATATCTCCTTTGATATAATTCTTGAAACGTCTAATGCAAACTGATTTAGTAAATCAAAGTTTTCAGGTCCAATAAATCCAATTGGAGCAATTAAATGTAGTTTTAAGGCAAGTTGACGAAATACATCTTTGATTATTGGTTCTGCGAATAATTCAGAACAATTTGAAAGTGTTAAATGAATTTCAATCAAATAGCTTGATAATGTTTCAAATGGCTTATTATTATATAAAAGGAAGGTTGCATCAATATCTTTAATTTTGCTAATATTATTTAAAGTTGTGACCAACATTTCTACTTTATTGGCTGTAGTATTGGCTGTCTCTGCCTTTTGCAATGCTTTTTTTGATGTTTCTTTAGCAGTTGTGACTTCTCCTTTAAAACCATCAAATGTCTGTTTTAGAACTTTAAGTTCTGGTGGTAACGATTTTAATTCTTCAATATGCTTTTCGTTCTTAGCAATGTAATCATCAACTTTATTTACCTTATTTGCAGCAACATCAGCCTTTATACTTATCTCTTTTAATTCTTCACTATTCCTATAGTTGAGTACAATAGGAATGAAAATTCCCAAGAATCCAATTATTCCAATCCAAATACTAACCCAAGTGTTTAATCTGTCTATGTCTTTACCAATTTCATCTTTTACGCTAACGACAGCTTTCTCAACTTGGGATGTTAAAAATTGAATATGATTTCTCAACTCTTCTAATTGTTTCTTAGTAAGATTATAGTTGCCATTTTTATCTATGGAGTCTTGCAAAACACAAAAAGGTTGAAACTTAGAATCATCTGTATTTATTTTGTTATTATCCAAATATTTGCTGATTAGTACTGCTGATAATCGTTTATAAAGAGAATCATTCATCTGTTCTTTTTGAGATGACTCCATGTCAATTAAGACTAAGTCAGGCTTGAATAAATCAAGTTTAGCCTGTTCATTAATTGTATTAATAATTGTCTGGCTAACTAGAATTTGTTGTTCGCTAATCATTCTATCAACCTTTTTATCTCTCAAAACCCAAAATAGAATTATTAGGATAACAATCAAAAGAAAATAACCAATTTTAGCGGCTAGTTTTTTTGATATACTAATTGTGGTATTTTCTGTTGTACTCATACTTTTGTAAGTGTGTTTTGCATAATAGTGTAAGGCAAGTAGCTTGGCATCCGATATGCTAATTCTTTGTAGTCTCCTTTGTCTTTGGCATTATTGTGAGGGAAAAGTTTTGCAAAAGCAATATTCTTTACTTTCGTTTCAGCTATAGCTCTCACTGCGCTTTCAAAAATTAATTGGTCGTGTGTAAAAAGAATTAATTGAAGCTCTAATTCTGGGGTGTATTCCTCAAAAACTTTAAATAACTCTTTAATAAATCGTTCTATCGTTGCCCTATTTTCAAAATCACTTGCATAAAAGATATCATCAAGAACCAAGGGCAAGTTTATTCTTGTATTTATTCTTGATGCCATAGCAATACTGATCCCAACCATTGTTGAAAAAAGCCGGTAATGGAAAGTGTTGAAATACTTGTTTACTGGAAGTGGTTGTAGTGATTTGTCTTTAGGTACAATTAATGCTGTTATAATTTCCGAAAGAACTTCACCAGTTTCGCTATCGATTTCCTCTTCTTTCATTTTTATTTCAAGCTCGACTTCTCTTTCTTCTTGCTTTATATATTTTTCCAGAACTTCTTCAACAATTAATTTAATTGGAGCAAATGCTTGCAAAACTTCTTTACTTAGTAATGTATGAAAATGTATAGAAAAAATCCTTGTATCATCTTTAATTGACTTAAACAATGCTTGTTGCTCTCTATAATTTTTCAATTCCACATCATTACTTTGTATCTTCTTTCTTGATACAATTAACTGCTGCTCTAAACCAGTGATCTCATTCTTAACTGTAACAATTTGTTCAAATAAAGTTCTACTTTGAAGGTTAGTTGCAAGCTGTTTTTCAATGTTTGTTATTATTTCATTTCGCTGACTGGCAAACATAGAAATATTGTCAATGATAGATTTTAATTCATTGTTTATGTATTCTTTATTTGTTTCAAAAAAAGAAAATAAGAATTGATTCTTATTTAGCTTAAATAAATCACTATCATTCATAGTTGAGCCTACTGAATAAAATTCACTTGCCTGCGTAGTTTCAATAAAAGTAATGAAACTATTTTCACCTGATATTAACTCCGAAAATTCACTATATGATTTTATAGTGTAAAGCTCCTGTGTAACTTTCCCTTTTAATAAAGCAATTTGATTAAAGAAATTATCTAAATTCTCCGTGGCATAATTAAATGCCTTGGTGAGTTCTTGGTTTATTGTGTTGAATGATTCTATTTGTTTAATTCTATCTAAAACGAAAGCACTTATTTCTGTGGTCGACTTTTTAGAACTATTGCATAATGGACAATCAGTAGCATCCTTTAATAACTCTAAGCCCAAATTTAAAAATTGGATTTGAGAAATATTACCTGTCTTAAACTCCAGTGCTTCAAATTCTTTATACTTCAGCTCATACTTTACAATGTTTTCATCTAATATTTGAAAATCAAATTGAAAATTATAGTTGGCAAATTTTAATTGTGCTACTAATTTCTGCAATTCTTGAACTTTACTATCTAATGGTTGCTTTTTCTCTGTTTCGGAAAATTGAACAAGTTTTTGTTTTTTTTCTTCTAAAGATTTCTGAGCACTAACAATTAAAGCGTTTTCCTCTTTGCTGCTCTTTTCCAATGAATTAATTCTTGTAGATTCTGTTGCTCTTCTATAAGATGTAAATGCTCTAAGATTTCTTTCAAATTGCAATAGCTCACTTAGCCCTAAACTTTCTGCAATTAGGTTATGAAAAGAACCAGTATTGCCCTTTAAATAGCTTAATTGACCATTGTAATAAATATCATAATCACTTATGAAATGTGTGTTTGGATTTATTCTTTTTCTAACCTCTTTAGGAATATTTGTGCTTTGCAACTTAAATATTTCATCTACTGTTTCAATATCGCACATGCTATTGCCAAAGCCATTGTCAAAATGACTCAGATAACTTTTGAACTCGGAATCTTCATCTTCAAGATTGGCCGATGTTCTTAATTGAGCTTCGCCAATTTTTTTACAATAATTGTATTCAATAGAATTGTAAATTGAAGATTTGCCTGAACCATTTGAACCAAGTATTATCATACTTTCTGGTTTCCCGTCCTCATTCTTAAAATTTATTCCAAATGGCATGGTTGAGTCTGGAAAACCTCTAACCGATTTAAGTTTGATTTTATTTATTCTCAAATCTTTTCCTATCCAGCTTTCTATATCATTGGACTTTCTATCTCTTTCCGAAACTATTTCACCTCTTTCTTCCTCTTTTATTCGAACAAAATGGTGACTAATATTATCAACAAACTTCTCTTTTTTTGAAATATCTATGGAAGGATGTAACGCAAAAACAAGTGAAAGTTTATTCCCCTTTAACTCCGGCATAAGAGCTACTTGCCTTAAAAAAGTTTCTTTGTCCTTAATCATAATTAGTTTCTATTTGTTGAAATTATATCCATAAAGCAATACAATTAGAATGTCGTACAACAATTAAATCGGCTTCTCGTCAAGTATCGGCACTGGTGTGTGGGGAAAAAAACAGCTCTTTTGCAGTTTCTGGTCTGAGTATTGGCTTGTGCTAATTGCAATTGTGCTAAATTTTGCGGGGTTGATTGATTTAATGATGTAAAATTTGAATTCACTTTTAATATCAGATATATCCATGTCTGGCCATAATTCAAATGCAAAGTCCAAATGCTTTTTCGATTTTAATATATTATCTGTGATATTCCCAAAACCAGCAACTTGGTTGGTTAGCCGAGGATGTAATGGAGTATTTAAAACACGCAATACATTAATAAAATCTACGGATGTATATAATTTTAATGATAAAAGAAAAAGAAGTTCATAATCCAAATTATCATCTGAAATTAACGATTTACCTGTAAATGATTTATATTTATTTATTACATAGAACTCTGACGATAATTTTTTAAACCATTCTGAACCAATTAATGGAATGCCAGCATTGAATGATATATGGTTCATTTTAAGAAATCTATTGCTTATATATTTTGCAAAAGAATGATTCCTATACATAGAAGACTCCGTTTCACCAGGTAATCCAAAAATAAATGAAAGGAAAGGACTGATTCCATGCTTTTCAATTTCATCCAGTGTACAAAGAATTTTATTGCAATTGTTAGATTTATTAGAAATTGACAAAACTTCATTATCAATATTTTCAATACCAATAAAAATTTCTTTCACGCCAATCTTTGCAAGTGTATCTATTTTTGCACTATTAAGAGTTTCAATGTTTGCATAAATCCTTAAGTGAATGTTCAAATTATCTGGCTTTGTTTTTAGTAACTGTTCTGGATAGTCTCCAATAACAAAACTATCACCTGTTTCAAAGAATTTATTTATTCCATAATTAGAATTTAACGCAATAATTTGCTGCCAAAATTTCTCAGCTGATTTTATTTTAATTTTGGAATCTGAATTTATTGAACAAAAAGAACAAGCTCCATATTTTTGTGCTTTAATGCAGCCTCTTATAGATGAAATAGGCATTGGAGTTAAAGAAACACTATTTGAATATGAATATAATCTACTATCGTATTTCTCGATATTATATTCGAATAAATGATCCAAATTATATGAAAGCGTAGAATTTATGTTGAAAGATTTTTTAAAAGTGAATTTAATAGAACCTTCTTCTGTTTTATACCATAGATTAGGTATTTTGTCTAACAATAAACCCTTTACAATTCCATCTATTGCTTCTTCACCATCACCATAAACAACGTAGTCAATAAACATGTGATTGAGTAGGATTCTTTCTCCCAAATTACTGGCATTAGGCCCACCTATTATAATTTTAGCCTTGGGATTGGTTCTTTTAATTGTTCTTGCAATTTTTATTACAGTATTGTGGTTTGAAAACCAATCAGATATTCCAATAATATCACCATTAATATTTGAAACAATAGTGTCATTATCGGTAGAATTACCATCAAATATTTCAATATCCAATCCTTTATTTTTGGAATTTAAATAGTTTGCCAATATTTCAAGACCAACTGGTGGTGGAAAACTCTTATATCCATTTTGTAAGTTTAAATGCTTTTCATCATTAGAGGGATGTATAAACTGTATCTTCATTTCTGTGTCCTCCTTTGACCATTTTTAATTGCCCCTTGTTCAAATAGAAATTCAATAACTTCTTTACGGCAATTAATATGCCTTTCAGTTGAAAGCATATCAACAGACCTTGGACGAGGAGATTCATTCTTAATGCGTTTTTCAATTTGACCATTTTTATTAAGAAGTATTATCTCATCTCCAAGTAAAACGGCTTCATCAATATCATGAGAAACAAATAGTACTGGAATCTTAAGGTCAAGCCACATTTGTTCAAAACGAAATGCCATCGACCAACGATTCGACTGGTCTAGGGCAGAAAATGGTTCGTCAAGCAACAAAATATCTGGTTCTATAACCATATTTCTCAATAAGTTAATTAATTGCTGCTGACCACCACTTAACTCATATGTTAGTTGTGAGGCGGTTAAGTCTGTATTAAAGCTGTTCAGTAACTCGTTTGCAATCTTCATTCTTTGGGACTTAATCACACCCTTAATTCTTAATGGTAGGGTAATATTTTCAGCAACATTATACCACGGCAACAGGGAAGAACGGTAATCTTGCCAAACATACCCAATGTGAATGGATTCACTTAATTTTGAATTGACTACTACCTCACCTGTATCTGGCAATATTACCCCTGCAAAAAGGTTCAGTACAGTTGATTTACCGCAACCATTTGGACCTACTATTGTATAGAACTTTGAATCTTCAACTTCAAATGAAAAATCCGAAAGAACATTTTTAATGTTCCCATTATCATCGCTAAAGGACTTGTATATGTTTTTTAATTTTATCATAGCTTACCTACCCATGGGACTAGTTTTTTTTCAAAAACAACAAATAATCTATTGAAGGAAAATCCTAAAATCCCAGATAAAAGAATTAATGCGTATAATTCTGGAATTGCATAAGTAGTAAATGATTCTGTTATTCGTTGACCGATTCCATATTCACTACCCATAAACATTTCGCATAGGATCTCTACTATTAAAGAAAAAGAAATTGCGACTCTTATTCCAATCAAGGTTTGCGGCAAGGCATCAAAAAAAGTAATCCATTTGAATATCTGTATATTTGATGCACCATATAATTTCGCAACTTTTCTTCTAACTTTTGTTGATTGAATTACGCCATAGGCTGTATTTAATGCAATAACAAAAAATGATGCCCAAAATACCATTGCTATCTTTGAGGAATGCCCAATGCCAAATAGCAAAACAAAAATTGGATATAGTGTTGTGACGGGAATTGAACGAAAAAAATCTATTACGCCTTCTGCCGATTCGTAGAGTGGTTTTATTAGGCCAATTGAAAGGCCAAATATAACTCCGAAAATTACGGCTAAGCCTAAACCGGCAAGCATACGAATAATAGTAACAGATAAATCGAGCAAAATATTACCGGCTGCAATAATATTAAATAGGGTTTCAAAAGTCCTTTTAGGAGAAGGGAACAAGGTTGGTTCTAGTAGAGAAAGACTATGTACAAATTGCCATATTATTAGAACAACAACAAAACCACCAAGCGTTTTGACAACTTTCAAAAACCATTTTTTAATATCATTAGTCATATATTATTTTGAACTATTAAGTTCATCTAAAAATTTCGAATCAAAATATTCTGAATAATTTGGAATTGCTTTATCAGTATATTCCTCCATTGTTTGATTTATCCAAATTCCTTGTGAATTAACAGCCTTCAACATTTCTGCTTTATCAAGTTTTAATTCCATATTGTGTAAATCCCAAGTAGCTTTAACAACATCAATGTCAAGATTAATCATTTTTGAAACAATGAGTTGAGCTTCTTCTTTATGTGCTTTTGCAAATAAATCAGCTTTTTTCAGTGCTTTAAGAAATGAGATTACAGTTTCATTATTAGCATAAGCCCAATCTTTGCGAACAGCTAATGTAAGGTAGCCTGTATAGGCATCTGGGTCTCTAAAAACGATGGCATCCTCGCCAAGAGTTTTACTAATGTTGAAGATATGCGGATCCCAAGTTGAAGCAGCATCAACACTTCCCGAGATAACAGCACTGCTAATTGCCAATGGTTGTATTTTCTGTAAGTTAACTTCTGTAGCTTTTATGCCATGTTTTTCAATAAATCGATTTGCAAAAATGTCGGAAGTTGTACCTGGGCAGAATGCTAATTTTTTGCCCTTTAAATCTTCTGGTTTATTTATCCCTCTGCTTTTTAGAGCAATTATGCCACTACTTGTTGAACTGACTAATGAAGCAATATCAATTACTGATTTATTACCAGTAAAACCAAAATATGAAATATTTACTTCAACAATGGTTGCAAAATCAGTTGAATTTGAAACCAATGCATCAAGACAATACCTACCTGATTCAAGATATGATATTTTAGCGTCGAGCCCCTCTTCTTTAAAGTAGCCTTTATCATATGCAATTAAGCCTAAACCACACCACATGTTCTTGGAAGTAGCAAATGTTACAGTATTTTGTTTTTTTTGTTGATTACAGCTGATTAACAATGTAATCAACAAACAAATTGTAATTATTGATTGTGCAGTTTTCATTTCAATCTTTTTTAAAGGTGTTATACATGTTTATTAAAATTGAAGATGCAGTATTACCAATTGCTAATACTTTGCCAATTGTATCTAATTGATTTCGTTTTGATCCATTATTGTCAATTCCATATTGAATTTTATTATTCTCAATTTGCTTATAAAAGGTATATAATTCTTTTATATAAAATTCCTTAAATTTTTCTAAAGTATTTTCCAGGTTTATAAGAGCTATCTTATATTGGTCATTTCCTGGTGATAATCCCAAATCCTGAAACCTGTTAAATATTATCCATTCAGCACTTAATTGTGAATTTAAACTTGATAGCGTTTTACTAATATTCCCAAATCTATCGCTGTAGTTATATTCACTTGAATCAGTAAGATTTACGTTATCTTGTATTTCTTGCAATAATGACAATGCGACATTTATCCTTGTTTCAATAGGAATTTGTTTTTCGTTTTCGTACTTCATATTACTTCCTTTTTTGTTATTGAATTTACTGGTTATTCTAGAATCAAACAAAACGGGCTTATAATTTAAAAAGATATTTGCATAATCGAACCAATCATCATCAGGAATATACTCATTGTATTTGGTTGATAATAATTCAAATAAAATGGAATGCCATTCTATTAGTTCTTCAAATTGATATTTAGTTGTTGGCAAAACACTTGTACAGACCTTTTTTAATTCTTTACCTTTTAAATCTACATGAAAAACAAGTGCATTATAGAAATTTAATTCTTGATTACCCATATGAATTTCCTTATTATCAAGTGCTATACAAAAACTCTGATAAAGAAATTTTTCAATATTTACACATTGTAAAAGTTTACTAATTTTTTCTAAGTCAGATTCGTAAATGAAAAGTTTTCGATTTTCTTCAACAATAACATTACTAATTTTTTGAATAGTGGATAATAATTTTGCAACACTTTGTTTTATATTGCTTGATAGAAAAGCCCTATCGATATAATTACTATTTTCTAAAGCCTCATTTAGAATATCTTCAATGTATGTTTGAAGTGTTATCATAATTAATACAAATCACTTATATCCAACTCGAGACCAAGCCTGTATAATGAATTTAGCATATTTACCTTTTTAATAGCATTATCCTCAATAATCTTAAGCTTGTATGACTCAACTAGTCTTTCATAAAATTCTCTTAATGAATCTCCGCTAATAACATAACTCATAGGATCATCTAGCCCTGCAAGGGTCTTTTTCATTAACTTTATTATTATAGTAAGTTTTTCTTTAGGAGTAAAAGTATCAATTACATGATTTGAAAATTTTCTAATGTATTTATCAAGGATCATATTTAGCACAATTAATGATTGCCATCTTGTATGACATATTTCATTAATATCAAATAATGTAGGTAATAAGTAACTTGCTGGCTTTTCATTTAAAGAATTACATAAGGTAAAAATAGACCTCCTTGACATGTGTAGATAAAATCGGGCATCTATATACATATTGTATAATCCTGTTGAAATAGGATCTAATGAAAATGAATCATAAGAAGGTTCTATTTTATATGAATCAAAATTCTGATCTATAGCCCTATAAAGTAATGGTGCAATAAATTTTTCGTACTTTGCAATTCTATTCAGTTTCTCATGAACAGCCTCTGACCTTTTAAAGTCATTTGAAGAAAAACAAACTGAATCCAATATATCTTTATCTTCTGTTTCAATTGTTGTAATCACCCAAGGAACACTTGATTCATAAAGCGAGCTTTCAGTAATAATATTTTCGCTTAAACATAATAGTTTGATGTCAACATTATTTTCTCTGTTTACTCTTTCAATCTTTTCCTTTAAACGATATTTAAAGAATTTATACAATGAATACTCATGGGTTCGATTATTTATAATTTCATCATCAAGAATAAAAGTTTGGGAAGCATTGTTATTTTCCTCTGTACTAATAATCTGTAACACTTTATACACATCTTCATGATTAATTAATCCGTTTTCTCTGAAACATGTTACATGAAAGGTAAGAGAACAACCAAAAGTGTAAAATCTAAAAAGGGGTTGAATTGTCAATTTAATAGATGGATCGTTGCTCAAAAAAGCTTTAAATTCATAATCAATATCATAACCCATTTCAATATTCAAGGCAAGGTATGAAGAAAGACCTCTTCTATTTATTATCTTACCCTCACCACTTGGCTTTGTCCCTTCATTTTTTTTATCCGCAATTTTTGATTCGACAAACATTTTTAGAATGTTTGGATCATAGGTCATTTCGTCAATGATAGGAAGGAAGGAGTAAATGAAGGTTAATGTCGCTTTACTAATTTTCATATTTATCAGTTTATGCAAATTTGCCAAAATCAGAAGGATTTTTTTTTGTATCCAATGCAGTCAATTTTGCGTGTCCTTCTCTTACCATCGAGAAAGAATTTAAATAGTGGTTTTGATGACTGAATCTTTTTTGCTAGTTGAGACAAATCTCTGACATTCTCATTATGGTCGGTTTCTCTGTACTCCATTAAACTAACTTTGGTTTTGTCTTCATTGTCAAGAATAGGAATTGCAATTCCATCATGACAGTACATATAAGAAGAATAACAATCACCTTTAGTTTCTTTAGCAATATATTGCAGAATTTTATCCATTAATATTTTAAGTTTTAGGATAATTTCAAAATTAGTTATTACCATGATACGAAGCACTGGTGCGAGAGCAAAAAAATAGCTCTTTTGCAAACTTGGGTTTTTGACGCGATTGGCAAGTTTGTAAATGTGCTTTTTTGTACGGGGGCTGTTGGTTTCCCAATGCGCCCATCAGGCGCAAAGTGCGTGGGGAGAAAAAATTAAAACCCCTTGCTCTAATGCTCACACTCGTAATATTCATTTTGTCAGTTTAATTTGTCTTTTCAAGGTTTCACCTCAGTGTAGTAGAGGCGATTATGCTTGGTGCTAACGTTTAGTATATGCTACCTAGGGGATTTCGTGTACACTTCCCTATCCACCGGTAAGAACCTTGCCAGCGAGTGATGCGCTCTGCACACCTCTGAAACCCCTATGGAGCATATACTGTGTTGGCGGTATGTGCTTTATTTTTTATCAATTATCTTGTTTAATCATTGGTTGAATGACCCAAATTCCAACAATCAAAATTAGGATTAGAAAAAAACCATTCGAATAGTCAGCAAATTTCAAGTCTCTTTTGCTTTAATATTACTTAAAAGCTTTCGCTGAAAAATTAACTAGTCTAATCATTGAGATAAAACCCACTATTCCCACAATAGGGAACAAAAATCCATTCAAAGGCTCCGGTGAATTCATATTTCTGAAGGTGAATCCAAATGGAATCATTGAAACTAGGTAAAGAATGAACCACAAGTCTTCTTTGTAATTTTCAATCCTATTTTTTTCATTCAAATTATTAATCACTTTACCAATCGAATAAATCCAACCGATCATTGTAAATCCAAACAATCCAGTTGTCAAAAACCATATTGGAGTGTTCGAAGTTGTAATGAAAATTATCTCAGCAAAAATCCAGATTAGAAAGAGTTGCCAATGTTTAAATTTCAAAAATATTTTCATAGGTGCTCGGATTTTTTAGCATTACCGCTAACTAGTATATTTCATCATAAATATATCCCATTTAATGATAGCACAGATTATCACTCCACTGATTTACAATCCGATCTAGTGGACTTACAATTCTTCGGGTAGCTTTTGGTGTGATGTGTGTATAAACCACTGTGGGTTTTACACTGCTATGTTTAGGCAGTTCCTGAATATAGTGTAGGTCGGTTTCGATGTCTGCTTCGTCGTAGCTCATTTTAAAACTGTATTTACGATAACCTGAGGGTAAACTGTTATCGCAAAAATAAACTTTTTGAATTAAAATCACAATTTTTGAATTATTTTTTTCACATTCGCGAGATATGGTAAGGTGGTTCTTTATCAGACTGTAAGGGGTTGGAGGGCGTTGGCGCATGCGCAATTTTTTTTAAAAAGGGCTGGCTTCTCCACCACCATCACCTCTTTATCTCTCACATCTCTCACCCACTCTCCCCTCTCTCCTCATTTCCACAGCTTCGCCACGTCAGTTACATCATAATTGTACTAACTTTTTGGTCGTGAGGTCGGTATGAGCAAAAACGCGTGCAGGACTTTTTATGGAAAAAGTGGCATTTTACCACTTACCCGGGCTGTCCCCCCTCTCCCGGGGGTAGGGCACCCGATGAGCCTTGCTGACGGTTGGTGAACTACCGGCACTCCCTGCAGCCAAAAGTAGAAAATCTTGTCGAAAAATCGAATAAAAATGAATATTTTTTTTGCAGGTTAACTTCCTGACAGGGTGTGTCATCGGCAGGCGTAGCATTTCCCGGTTTCCTGCTTATCGCGTCCACCATGTTGCACGATCAAGCAACATGCTCGGGGTTCAATGAATGGCCACTAACACCATGATTGTGGATAAACCACAGAATTTGAATGGCCATGCTTCTTTTGGGCTATCATGCAGCCTGCCATTCTCATTTAAACTTACCTGTTCATCCAACCTTCATCTAAACCATTTTAAAAAATGAATCAGGAAAGGATGTCCGATTTTTTACCGTCTTTCTATTGGAGTCAATTCTAAATTTTGGACACGTTTTGATGCTTGTTTCACCCTCCCGAAAAAAAAATTCAACTTTTTTTTAAACTTTTTTAGTAACGCGCTATCACAAAAGTACATTATTTAATCAATTGATTATATGTTATCTATGAATCGGAAATACAACTGAGCTACCCTAAAGATACACCAAAGTTAGGTCAAAGATAGGTTTTTCTTATGTATCGCATAAAGCTGTAGTAACTATGGAGTAATTTTTATATGTGGAAAGCTTAACTATTAAAAATATCTGGCACAGTCTTTGTTATGGCCATTCTACAGCAATTATTCCAACGGGAATTTAGGGGTAAAACCCCTCCCGGTCACCGGAAACTTCTCCAACGACTCATCCGCTAACACAGAATCCAGGTGTTATAGGTTTCCCTTTCACCCGCCACACGATCATTACCTGTACTGATGATGGTTTTTCAGCCATAATCAGAAAGGATCCTTTTATGCCTGTGTCATACCATAGTCAGGGTGCATTCGAAACGGCTTCGTTTTGGGTTCGTGAAAATACGAAGCCGCTTCGGAGCTGCTTCGCAGCGACAACGAAGCGATGTTATGTTTGACCACTGTTTATCAGTAGTTTGGCATTTCCACCTTATGTTGTAGAATAATGTGGGATTTTAGGTGTTTTTGTGCTTATCACGGCTGCCTTTTCGGAATAAAAAACATCACGCCGGGGTGTTGCCGGCACCATTAGTGGAACCCTGTCGTCAGGCAGCCCTCACCGGCTGCGCGGATGGCAAAATCAGTCGGGGATATCCATAACGGGGTATCCGGTGATCGGGAAATCTAATCAGCCTATTGGCAAGGTATTGCAGCCAGGGTCGGCAGGGAGCTGTCTGGCATACGGGTAGTTTTAACAAATTGATTCTCAATGCAGGCTACTTTGGGGGACTCATCCATTCCGGCAATCTTTCGGGTAAGGTCTCTTATAAATTCAGGTATAAATTCGATTGTTCCATCTCTGGGTAATATGATAAAATAGTAAAAAAAAGCAATTAAGACAGAATAGTTGCTTGCAGCATACTTCACTGACAGTCAGTATTAAACGAATATGAGATTTCATCATATTTTTCTTGTAAACGATATTTTCGTTTCCATATATTCTTTATAATGTCTAATATTGCATGCCAGTGACGATTGATTGGGTTGGTTTGATATTTGTCTGTATATTATTATGTGCTTGAATTCCATGAAGATACAAAATATCTGCCAATCTCAAAACGGATAGTCAGTTTATATTTTATTTTTTCTGATATTTTTTCACTGTATAAACCTTAATTATTTTTTCAGACAGTAGCTAAGGTTCTAAATTATGGGGAGTACAAATTATAAAGTAGCGTACTGCTTTCATCCGATTAAAAAAACGGAAGAAAACGTTACCCCGTGGTATAGCATCATATCTTAAACCTATAAAACATCAAAATGCCCTTCCAACATTTTACAGATAACCAACTGGTTCCACTGGTGACAAGCATAATCATTTTGCTTTGTTCTATTTTCATTTTTAACGGGAAAAAGCCACGTGCAGGTGTAGCTCTTTTGTTCCTGGGTTCATTAGCCATGGGGTATTTTATGGCGAATCTTGATCCCTTTCTTGTCATCTGGGATGAGCAATACCATGCCCTCGTCGCCAGGAACATGACGATCGAACCGTTGATGCCAACACTTTTCAAGACTCCGATATTAGATTACGATTATCAAAACTGGACTGCAAACCATATCTGGCTTCACAAACAACCTCTTTTTTTATGGCAAATAGCCCTGAGCTTAAAAATCTTTGGGTACAATACAATAGCTGTGAGGTTACCCAGTATTATCCTGCATGCCATTACCAGCCTGATGGTATTCAGGATCGGGAAAATTTCAGTTTCTGAAAGGGTTGGATTTTATGGCGCACTATTTTTCACGGTTGCCTACTATCCGCTGGAGTTAATCGCCGGCCGCTTTGCCACCGACCACAACGATATATCATTTCTGTTTTACGTAACTGCAAGTTTTTGGGCATGGTTTGAGTATTACGATTCGAAACGAAAATACTTTCTGTTTTTCATTGGTCTGTTTTCAGGTTGTGCAGTGCTTGTAAAGTGGCTTCCGGGGCTTCTGATTTATGCTTCATGGTTCCTTACTATTGGCGTGAATGACAAACGAAATTGGGTAAGGATAAAGTCCTATACCCCAATGTTTCTTTCGTTGCTCGTCACGTTTATCGTATTTGTCCCATGGCAAATCTACATTTTACGAAAATTTCCAATAGAAGCGAACTATGAATTTGCCTTAAACACGAAGCACTTCTTTGAACCGATTGAGGATCATGGTGGCAATGTCTGGTTTCACTTACATGCCTTAAGAGATTTATATGGTTCAGGCGAGGCGGTACCCTATATCCTCCTTTTAGGCCTGATAATCCTGATGGTGAAGACCCGGCTTAACACCTATCGAACCGTCATGATCTCTTCGGTTCTGATAGTTTATATATTCTATTCGATTGCAGCTACAAAGATGACATCCTTTTGTTTGATCGTTGCTCCAATCCTCTTCTTAGGACTTGCTGCCCTAACCGATGGAGCCCTGAGATACATCTGTCTGAAGTTCGACTACAGGGTCTTAAAACTATCATTAACCCCCGTTATGCTGATGGCTATTTGCTACTTCCTGCTGAACACCGATAAAATCCAAAACTATCACACCGATTGGAAACCTCATGATAACATGGGCCGGAAAGCTGATATGGAGCAGATGGCGTTTATAAGCAGGCTAAAAAGCA
>Ga0209417_1003400_pt1 | contig 21409 bp, 20 predicted proteins | sample RifGroF2_FD_184002 | JGI IMG/M metagenome (GOLD analysis project Ga0209417, IMG submission 184002) | Groundwater microbial communities from Rifle, Colorado, USA - Groundwater F2 (SPAdes) (version 2) | ecosystem: Environmental > Aquatic > Deep subsurface > Groundwater | place: Rifle, Colorado... | reverse complement strand
TGCTGTCTAATTGTTGAAGGAAGAACTTTTGATGAATAAATCTGTAACTCTTAAATGAAAAAAATAATTATATACATAATTTTAGCAGCTTTACTAGTAATTTTTATTTATAGAACAGATTTTGATTTTTCAAGAATACTGAATATGGATCTGAACGATTTTATATTACTTTCAGCGGTCATTCTTATTTCATATATAAACTCATTCTTTGCCATAAAAATACAGTTTGCTATGCTTGATGTATTTGAGAGCAAAACAAATATTGCTCTGTTGACCCTGGCGTCAAATATTTTGAATTATCTTCCGGCAAAGGGCGGAATGTTGTCGCTGGGTACATTTCTAAAAGTAAAGAAAAAAGTTCCATTCAATAAATTTGTATTTACGACAATGCTGATTTATATATTGGTTACGGTTGTTACTCTGCTCATGTCGCTATTTTTTATTTTCGATGATAAGATGATGGCTTTCTATAACAAGATCAATTTTCCTTATGTTATATTGTTTTGCCTGTTCGCAGCTGTTTTAGTGTTTATATCGTATAAAATTGCTAAAAGTAATAGGGAAAATAAACTGTCTCAGTATTATATTCTTTTTGTGAGCAACAGAAAGCTGATCAATAAAAATAAAATGAACCTGTTCTATACCGTTCTGACCATAATAAGCGGAATCACTCTGTTCTCTGTGAGGATGTATATTTCTTTCGGTATAGCAGGTTCTGAGATTTCTATATATCACGCTTTTCTAATAGGAATAATCGCCAATTTATCATTCTTCCTTTCTTTCACACCGGGCGGGCTTGGGGTTAAGGAAGGCTTTGTCGCGGGCATATCCTATCTTCTTTTCGCTGATGCGGGGATAGGGGTTGTCGCTTCTCTGATCGACAGAGCAGTGAATCTGCTTTTGACGCTTATTACAGGAATATTTTCTATAAAAATTTTAGATAAACGGTTTTTTTCAAAGAATCCGGAGGAAAAATGAACATTAGAATGATCTTATTACTTATTACATTGCTTTCAAGCATAGTTTATGCCTCAGCGCCGATAAATATTCCTATGACGGACAGGACAACCTATGATTATCTGGATTATCTTAACATTTCAGGAAAGATCAATATTCCTTTCACAGGATCAAAACCCTATAGAAGCGATGAAATTTATAAAAAATTGATTGATATCAAAGATCCGGATACCAAGACTAAAAATTTCATTAAAAGGTTTGAAGAAGAGTATTTAGACAAAGATAACCGCTTCGGTAAAGCTGAATCAAAAAACACTGTAGGTTGGTTTGATGGATATTGGAATCAGTCTTATATCTCTCAGAACGCGATAGAGAAGCCGCTTTTTCTAAGAAAACCTTTTACTGAGAAATATTATAAGTTCGACGATATATCACAACATATAACTGACGGAGGGATAGAGGCATATTTCGGGTACAGGGAATTTTTGTCGCTTCATACAAATTCAGGCGTGATGCTGAAACATAATTATACTAACCATTTGAGAGATGAATATGAAACGCTCGTGCTTGTTCCTTCAGGCGGGGAGGCTGATTTCTCCAGCGAAGACCATACAGAGACATCTTTACTATTAGCCGGAGAGGATATAAATTTCTCAATAGGTAAATATCCGCTTTCTTTAGGTTCAGGCATGATGAATTCCCTGACTCTGACGCCAGTCAAATCGTACTATGAGAATTTTATATTTTCAATGTCCGGCGACAGGCTGAAATTCACAACAGTCACCGGTTCGCTTCTTGCCGATTCGCAGACAAGAAAAGAAAGCGAAATACCTGATTATGCAATAACAAATGAAGATACGACAAAATGGGCGGAATATGTAAAAAGGGAAAAATATCTTTCGGCGCACAGACTCGAATGGAGAGCGCTCGACAATCTCAGTTTAGGCGTGAATGAAATGGTGATCTCAGGCGATAGAACAATAGAAATGGGTTATATGCTACCGGTGCTTCCGCTGTTCTGGATGGGTCATTATTACGGAGACCATGACAATTCTTTGATCAGCTTCGATCTCTCATACAGACCCTATAAAAACTATTCAGTTTACGGTGAACTTTTATTCGATGATGAAACTTTCACAGAGAGCTGGACTAAGAACTATATGAATAAATGGGCTGTCGCGGCAGGATTTTACAATTCCGATTTTCTTTTTGTTGATGGGCTTACATTCAATTTTGAATACGCAAGAGTTGAGCCTTATGTTTACGGTCATAAATTTCATATCAACAGGTATATGAACTTGGATTATTACCTTTCGATGCCCGGCGGGGGTGATACCGAGACTCTGAATTATAAACTCGGATACTTCTATGACTACAATCTGAATATTTCGGCAGGTTATACAAGGATAAATAAAGGCGAAATACGATGGGGTGAGTGGGATCAGCCGCTGAATTACAAGATAGAGAATAAAGTGTTTTTAAAAGGCACGGTTGAGAAGAGCAACCTTTATTACGCAGAACTTAGCTATAGGTATAATAAATACATTTCAGCCGATCTTTATTATTCACATACTGACATAATCAATTACAATCATAATTTGCCGAGATATGACGAAGACTGGCTGGATGAATACAAGACCGTCAACTCTGACACTTTAACGACGGGACCAGACATTGGAGAATTAAATACAGGGAATGATTACACCGATTATCAGAATTATTATGAAAGAGAAATTGAACCTGCCAAAAAATATCAGGTTTATTCGAATAACACTTTCAGACTTACTTTGAATATGGTCTTCAAAAACTATTTTTCAGATTTCTTCAAGAAGGAGGATTGATGCCCTTTAAGCTCATAGAAACAAGTATAAAAAACCTTTATCTGATCGAATTCAAAAGATTCTCTGACGAAAGAGGTCACTTTTTTGAATCATTTAACAGATTGAAATTGTCAGATTCCGGAGTAGACATTGATTTTATTCAGGATAACGTTTCAAAATCAAAAAAGGGTGTTTTAAGAGGACTTCATTATCAGATCGACCCGTTCTCACAGACTAAACTGCTTACTGTGCTTAACGGCAGAATACTTGATGTGGCAGTAGATCTAAGAAAAAAATCACCCACTTTCGGAAAATATCTATCATTTGAGTTAAGTTCTGAAGATAACACTATGCTACTGATACCAAAAGGATTTGCGCACGGATTTATAGCTTTATGCGATGATACTGTAATACAATACAAGTGCGACCGGTACTACTCGCCTGCACATGAAAGGGGAATACTTTTCAAAGACAGTAATTTGAATATAGACTGGAAATATCCTGAAAAAGACATGATCATAGCAAAAAGGGATTTAAATTTTCAAAGTTTCCTGGAAGCTGAAAATAATTTTGTATTCGAGGGATAAATGCACTTATTAGTTATCGGTTCTGAAGGTCAGTTAGGTACAGCGTTAAGAAATACCGCAGAGCGGAAGGGGCTGCATAACTGTATTTTTCTATCAAAAGCCGATCTTGATATTACAAATAATGCTAAGGTTGAGGAGTACTTTAAGAATAATATTTTCAAAGATGCAGTTATTATTAACTGCGCTGCCTATACGGATGTAGAAAAAGCCGAATCAGAACCCGAAAAAGCATTTCAGGTTAATTCGCTAGGCGTTAAAAATTTAGCAGAATTTTGCAGAAAATCAGGAATAAAGCTTATACATGTTTCAACTGATTTTGTATTCAACGGTTTAAAATCGGGGCTTTATAATGAGTCAGACATGCCTGACCCGGTTTCTGTCTATGGAAAAAGCAAAGCTGAAGGCGAAAAAGCTGTACTAGAAAATCCTGAAAATTGTATAATAATCAGGACATCATGGTTATATTCAACCACACACAACACCTTTCTTAATAAAATTATTGAGAGATCAAAGGCTGGAACTCCCTTAAAAGTTGTCGAAGATGAGATCGGGTCGCCGACTTATACTATTGACTTAGCTGAAGCCTTAATTCAGATCTGCAGAAAAGTTTCTGAAATTGAAAATTTTAAAACGGCAGTTTATCACTACTGTAACACAGGATCGGTTTCAAGATACGAATATGCAAAAAAGATCATTGAGTTTTCAAAAGCGGCAGCAGAGGTTATTCCGGTTCTGTCAAAAGATTTGAATATGAAAGCTAAGCGTCCTTCAAACAGCTCACTCGGTAATTCAAAAATAAAAAAAGATTTCGGATTAAAGATCAAGTACTGGGATGAGGCGCTTAAAGACGCGGTAGAGAAAATTAATGAGCAGTGAATTATTAAAAGATAAAAAATTTCTAAAAAACATCGGGAAACTGTTCGGCGCATCTTTCGTTTCACAGCTGATACCTTTTATAGTTCTCCCGTTTTTAACAAGGATGTACTCCCCGGATGATTTCGGATTCTGGGCTTATTTCCTTAGCTTGAGCGGAATACTCTCAATTTTTATGACCGGAAATTATGAATTCGCTATTGTATTGCCGAAAGAGGAAAAAGAGGCAGTTAACCTGGCTTCGGGTTCAATAATTCTCACAACATTTGTTTTTTTACTCTGTTTACCTGCATCACTTATTTTAAGCACACCGATACTTAAAAATGCAGGAATTCAATCAAATGATCATTCATTTGTTCTGCTGATCTGTCTTATGGCTCTGTTCATGGCGTTATTCAGGATCATGAATTACTGGAATAACAGAAAGAACAGATTTCATACAACAGCTATAGGAAGCATTACCAGGTCCGTTTCAGGTTCAACGATACAGCTTATCAGCGGACTGAATCCGATGAGAGATTATATGGGACTGATCTCAGGTTCGATCTTCGGATATTTTGCAGGAACCGCTGTTCAATCGAAAAATTTCGTTTCAGCTGTTGTTAAAAACAAGAAAAAGATCAGCGTAAGATCAATCAGAGAAAGCCTGATAAGGTATAAGGATTTTCCTAAATATTTCATGCCGAGCGAGTTTATGAATTATCTATCGTCAAATGTACCGGTGATATTTCTTACAAATATGTTCAGTTCCGCAGCAGCGGGTTTATATTCAATACCACAGAAGTTCATTAATACTCCTTTGACTATGCTGGGTTCATCTATCTCTCAGGTGTATTATAAAAAAGCGACAGACCTGAGGAACAGCAACGAAGACATAAGCAAAATAACAACTGATATTTACAAAAAACTTTTTGTACTCGGAATTCTTCCTCTTTCGATCGTAGCCGGCTACGGAGATTACATTTTCAGTATTTTTCTCGGCGAAAAATGGGAAGTATCAGGCCTTTACGCCGCGCTGCTTGCCCCCTGGATGCTGATGGTATTCGCTTCGTCTCCTATCTCGATTGTCTTTGCCACTCTGGAAAAACAGAAAACCAGTCTGAAACTGAACTTTTATCTTCTTCTTCTCAGGCTTGCCGCATTCACAGTCGGCGGTATTGTTTTCAAAAGTGCTTTTATAGCTGTAATGCTGTACGGCGCTTCGGGATTTGTCTATTGGCTTTACCTTTCTTTTTTCATAATTAAGACTGTCGGCGGAGATAAAAAGGGGATAATGAAATTCACGCTGGTCAGACTATGTCTTATAATGCTTCCGATAATAATCAGCAGGATGGTATTTGAATGGATAATGTAAGGATCGAGCTTACAAATAATAATGGTTTTAAATGGCATGAATCAAATGGAATACAATTCAAAGGATATATCTTTGATGATGGGAAATATATTACCGGTTATGAGGCTGTAGATTATATAAGAATCAGGTTTCAAAATGGTATTCCTAAAAAAGAATATCTGAAAGAATTCAACGGTATTTTCGCATTCATTTTGACCTTAAATGAAGAAATATTCATTTGTGCCGACAGGACAAGGTCCTTCCCTTTATTTTACACAAAAGCTGATTCTTTAATAAGAATTTCTGATGATCCGAAGAATCTGAGAAAAGATGATTCGCAAGTGAACGCCGAAGCCGCAAAAGTATTTCTGCATACCGGATACACTACGGGAAGCAGTACTTTATTCAAAGACATATTCCAGATTCAGGCAGGCGAATTCATCACGGTCAGCGGTCTGGAGATCAGTAAAGAATTCTATCACTTTTACGAAAGCGATAAGATCTCGGACGATGCTGTCAGTCTTGAATTAGAACTTTGCGGGATAATCGATTCTATCGGAGATGATCTGGCCGTATCGTTAAAAGATAAAACCCCTGTTATTCCGCTAAGCAGCGGTTTCGATTCCAGGCTTATTGCTGCGATGCTTAAAAAAAGAGGTTTTGACAATGTAATTACTTTTACCTACGGGAGAAAAAATAATCCTGAACTCGAACTGTCAGAAAAAGTTGCCCGAAAACTTGGTTATAGCTGGAGATATATAGAATATTCAGAAGAGACAGTAAAAGATTTTATCGTGTCTGACAGATTCAGGGATTATTATCCGGCAGCATCAAACTATTCATCAATGTTCTATCTTCAGGAGTATTTCGCTCTTGAAGAGCTAAAAAGGAGCATTCCGGAAAATTCAGTATTCATTCCCGGGCATTCAGGCGATTTTTTTGCAGGCAGCCATCTGAACAAAAGGATTATTTCCGCAGTCTGGGAAGACGAGATAATAGATGAAATAATGAATAAACACTACGGGAACAAAAACATAATTAAGTGTGATCTTGAAAATATCAAATATTCTATCATACAGTCGCTGAACCCAAAAGACATGTTCAGCTATCTCGATTTCGAGAACTGGGACTTAAAAGAAAGGCAGGCTAAATTCATTCTGAATTCCAACAGGATCTATGAATATTTCGGTTATGAATACAGGCTTCCGCTGATGGATTCGCGCCTTATGGATTTTTTTACCAGAGTCAGTCCCGGTCTAAAATACGGGAAAAAGTTTTATGATAAGGTTTTAAAAGAAAAATATTTTAATTCATTGGGTCTGAATTTTGAAAATGAAACCAATCCATCCGTAAAAATACTGGAAAAACAGGATAAAAAGAATTCATTAAAAAAAATAATTCCAAAAAAAATAATTAATTTTTATAAGGAAAATATAAAAAAAAATAACGATATTTATTATAATATCGGTGTAACAGAACAGATGATAGATGATCTATTAAACTCCGGAGAAGAAATTGATAATACGGGCGAGAACAGAAATTCCATCATTATTCAGTGGTATCTTCATCAGATCAGAAATAATAAAATATAGAAGAGATGAATATGATAGTCGCAATTGACGGACCTGCAGGATCGGGGAAATCGACCACTGCGAAGCTTGTCGGTATAAAAATGGGTTTTCTATATATCGACACAGGGGCCATGTACCGGGCGATGGCACTGAAGACAAAACTGAACGGTGTAAATTTTAGCGATAAAGAGAATATAATCCGGCTGCTAAGTGATACCGTTATAGAGCAGGTGGTTGATAAAAACACAGGAGACACAAAAACTTTTCTTGACGGGCAGGATGTGTCCTCAGTTATCAGAACTCCGGAAATTTCTCTCGGTGTCACTGCAGTTTGCGAAATAGGGGAAGTCAGATCGAAGCTGGTGGAGCTGCAGAGAGAAATGTCTAAGAAGGGAAATGTAATACTTGACGGAAGAGATATAGGCACGGTTGTTTTTCCGGATGCCGATCTGAAATTTTTTATGATAGCCGATATTAACATCAGAGCAGAGAGAAGGCTGAAAGAGCTTGAAGAAAAAGGAATTGAAGCGTCATTTTCCCAAGTGAAAGAAGATATTGAAAGGAGAGACCACAGAGACAGTTCAAGATCGAATTCACCTTTAAAACCCGCACTGGATTCAATATTTATCGACACAAGCAAAATGAGCATAGAACAGCAGGCTGATTTTATAACGGAACTTATAAAGAAGAAATTATGAAGATAAAAGTTGTTATCGATAAAAAATCAGGAGTTTGCGGAGGTGTTAAAAGAGCTATAAAAATGATCGAAAAAGAGATCGAACGCAATGTTGAAAAAGAAATTTTCGTTAATGGAGAGCTTCTTCACAACAGGCTCGAAATGGAAAGGCTTATCGATTGCGGTCTAAAAGTGGAAGAAAAAGTTCAGCGGATAAAGGACAATATCCTGTTCATAAGAACCCACGGTGTAGGCAAAAAGGTAATAGAACTGGCCGTGAAAAACAACAACCTGATAGTGGATGCCACCTGCCCTAAAGTATCAAATTCGCAAAGGATAATAGAAGATTACTATTCGCGGGGTTATCAGATAATAATCGTTGGGAAGCAAAATCACCCTGAGGTTCAGGGGCTTCTGGGTTTCTGCGATGATAAAGGGATATGCGTATCTGATGAAAATGATATTTCAAAGATCAATATGAAATTGAAATCACTGCTTATTGCTCAGACTACAGTATCAACCGAGAAATTCAAAAAAATGGTCGATCTGTTAAAAAATAAAATAAAAGACATGAAAATTACAAATACGATCTGTCCTTTTGTTGAAAAAAGAGAGAAAGAGCTGATCGAATTCGCTCAAGATCACAATGTTATCATTTTCATAGGGGGAAAAAACAGCTCGAATACAAAAGTTATGTTCGATAAATTCAGCAGGTTTAATAAAAGGTCATATTTAATCGAGAACAAGTCCGAAATTGATTTCAGCTGGTTCAGAGAGAATGATCTGATAGGGGTTTCTGGAAGCGCTTCAACGCCGATATGGCAGATTGAAGAAGTAAAAAGAGTAATTGAAGACAGGCTTGGCAATAAGAAATCCTGGCGGAGTAAAAAATGAATTTTAAAGATCTTAAAATATCAGAATATTCAAGTTGCGATTTCGAAGGTCTGATCATTTTATGGGAAGACATTCACCTCGGAGGTTCAAAGCGCGGAGATACAGACAAAATAATCCTTAACACAATTAAAAACGGCGGCCAGCTGTTCGTAGTAAAAAACAAGATCGACAGAGTTGTCGGAAGTTCCTGGATCACAACTGATAAAAGAAGAAATTATCTTCATCATTTCGGTATCAGAGAAGAATTCAGGGGATCGGGACTGGCTCAGAAACTTCTTGAGATATCACTCGATTTCAGCAAGAAAAACGGACTTCAGATAAAACTGGAAGTTCATAAGGACAATTTAAAAGCTATAAGACTATATCAGAATTACGGATTTAAATACCTTGGAGACTACCTTGTGTTCATAATCAGGGATTATAACGAAAAGGAGGAATCATGAAAAAGATAATCAGCTCTGCTAACGCCCCAAAAGCTGTCGGACCGTACAGTCAGGCTGTTGAGATCAATGGAATGCTTTTTATCAGCGGACAGGTAGGTCTTAAACCGTTAGACAATGTAATGGCGGAAGGCGGGATTTCAGAGCAGTCGTACCAGGTTTTGGAAAATATTAACGGCATTTTAGCTGAGGCAGGTTATTCAATAGACGATGTTGTTCAATGTACCTGTATGCTTACAGATCTTGGAAATTTTAAAGTATTTAATGAAATTTATTCGAAATATTTCAAATCGGAGTTCCCTGCAAGATTAACTTACCAAGTAAGCGCACTTCCGATCGGAGCACTTATCGAAATAAGCTGTATAGCGGTAAAAAACGATTTTTAGCTGAGTTTTCGTACCGGATAATTACAGGTAGGGGTTGAACCGTTTTTCCTGTTTTATAGTCGTGCTTCTTCCATGCCCGGTTAAAACTATAGTGTCGCCGTCAAGTAACAGTAATTTGTTCTTTATTGATTCCAGTATTGTGTCGGTGTCGCCGCCGTAAAGGTCTGTCCTGCCGACTGATCCTGCAAAAAGCGTATCGCCTGAAATAAGAGTGTTACCTGTTAAAAAGCAGCAGCTGCCCTTTGTGTGCCCGGGAGTGTGGATAACTTTTATTCCGATACTTCCTAGATTGATTAATTCCCCATCTGAAATAAATCTGTCAGGATATACTTTAATCGGTTCACCTGTCATTGAAGAATAATTTTTCTCCGGTTCTTCCGCGTATTCTTTTTCTTGTTCGTGAATTATAAAAGGTATAGAATACTTTTTTTTCAGATCATTCACCGCACCGATATGATCGTAATGGCAGTGTGTGTTGATTATCAATTCCGGCTTACCGCCTATGGATTCTATAAATTTAACGATCTTATCAAAATCATCTCCAGGGTCGAAGACCGCAATCCGGGAAGTTTCAAGGCATTTTACAATTATGCAGTTTACCTCAAGTTGTCCTACTTCGATATGAAAGATATTATTATAGGTATTCAAATTATTTTTCGATCAGGTTATATTTTTCAAGTACTTTTTTCAGCTGGGCGGTTCTGGTTTCATCCAGTTCAACGAGAGGCAGTCTTAAAGACCCCATTTCATAACCCATAAGGTTAAGAGCTTTTTTAACAGGGATCGGATTTGTGTCGGAGAACATGGCATGGCAAATCTCATTAGTATATTTTGCAAGAGAAAGTCCTTTATCATAATCCTTTGCCAGCATAGAATTTACCAGAGAAGTCATTTGCTTGGGAATAACATTTGAAACCACACTAATTACACCTTTTCCGCCGATCGCCATGATTGAATATGTCAGATCGTCCTCGCCTGAAAGTACAGTGATCCTGTCTTCCACTGCAAAAATTATTTTCTGAACCTGTGATACCGAAGCGGAAGCTTCCTTTAATGCTACAATGTTCTCATGGAATGACAATCTCTCGACCGTTTCCGGAAGCATATTGACACCGGTACGGGAGGGGACATTGTACATTACGACAGGCAGAGGAGATCTGTCTGCCACGGTTGAAAAATGGCGGTAAAGACCTTCCTGATTAGGTTTGTTGTAATAAGGCGTAATAACTAAGGCTGCATTGCAACCTACTTCTGAAGCCATTCTGCAAAGTGAAACAGATTTTTCAGTGGAATTACTTCCGCAGCCGGCAATTACCTTAAGTCCTGTGTCCTGCGTAAATCCGCAAACAAGAGAATAAAGGTCTCTGAATTCCTCATCTGTAAATGTGGGATTTTCACCGGTTGTGCCTCCCGGAACAACACCGTCAACTCCGGATTCTTTCTGAAATTTTAAAAATCTTTTAAGACTGTCATAATTTATTGTTCCGTCTTTTTTAAAAGGTGTCACAATTGCGGTATAGAGTCCTTTCATGTATCATACTCCCGATAATTTACCGGTAAATTAACAAATTTCCGGATATAATAACAAGTTTTATTTACTCCAACAATAAATTAAGTTTTCATCATCAAAATAATCAAAATAATTTTTGCAAATTTGCAGATAATGTTATAATTTTACTACTCCTGAAAAAAAAGAGGTATTCCCGAGAGAAAATGAAACAGGTAACAATTTACGCTGACGGCGCATGCAGTAAGAACCCCGGTCCGGGAGGATGGGGAACGGTCTTGATTTACGAAGATAAAATTAAAAAGCTGTCAGGATTTCATGAGATGTCAACAAATAATATAATGGAACTTACAGCCGTGATCCAGGGATTGAAAGCCCTGAAGGAGAAATGCAGGATCGAGGTTTTCACAGATTCGAAGTATATTGTCGATTCGGTCACAAAATGGCTGCCCGGCTGGAAAAGGAACGGCTGGATCACATCATCGAAAAAGCAGGTAAAAAATATAGATTTGTGGCAGGAGCTGACATCGCTTTCTGATCTGCATGAGGTCAGCTGGAACTGGGTTAAAGGGCATAACGGGAATTTATACAACGAAGAATGCGACAAAATGGCAAAAGATCAGATAGAATCTAATAAAAAAAGCAAGCCGGAAAATGACCAATAATTTACTGTCAAATAGAAGGAACACACGGGAAAATCTGCTAATGTTCTTCTACAGCAAAGAATTTCTGAATAATAACACAGTTTTCTCGGATGATGACGCAAAGTTCTTTTTAAACACGATTACTGAAATTAAGAGAGAGGATAAGCTTGACAGTGTCAGGGAATCAATAAAAGAAGTGTTCGATAATGTGAAGATAACAAAACTTGATCCGAACGACCGTATCGAGTTTCAGCTTCCATTTATCAAAGACAAGGTAACAATGTCTTTTGAAGAAATGGATAACCAGAACGTTGCCGACGGATTTATGAACTGCGCACAGTTTTTTATTGATAAATACAAGCTGAACGAAACGGATAAAACCGATGACGAGACACTGATGAGCAACAAAGAAAATCTCGTTTTTTTCCAGACCTATATTAAAAGCTACTTTATTAACAAAGACGCTATTGACACCGATATCAAGAACAATCTGGAAAATTGGGATTTCGGCAGGATATCAATAATTGATAAAATAATACTCAGAATGGGAATAGTCGAACTCAGACACTTCAATGAAATACCTCCCAAAGTAATAATAAATGAAGCGATCGAGCTGGGCAAAAAATACAGCACAGAAAAAAGCAATATTTTTATAAACGGAATTTTGAACAAACTTAAAGATATGATCAGGTTAACAGAGAAAAAATAAATTGCAAAGGATCTTATGAAACTGGCGGTAATCTCGGACATACACTCAAATCTTGAAGCTCTTGAAGCGGTTATAAGAGAGATTGAAAGTGAAAAAGCCGATAAAATTTATTGTCTTGGGGATATTGTAGGCTACGGACCAAGCCCGAATGAATGCATCGATCTGGTAAAATCCGTGACTGACAAAGTTGTTGTCGGAAACCATGACAGCGCGGTTATAAACCAAACCGATATGATGCTTTTTAATTCTTACGCCAGAGAATCGACCGAATGGACCCGTCGCATGATCAAGGACGAGAATTATGAATATCTTCTGAATCTTCCTCTAAAAATAAGCGATCACGATCTGCTGTTCGTGCATTCCACTCCTCTAATACCTGAAGACTGGAGCTACATCCTTACGCAGCACAGTGCGGAAAAACATTTTAACTATTTTACCGAAGCCGCTTGTTTTATCGGGCATTCCCACAGACCGGAAATGTTCAGGTCGGTTGATCAGAGGATGATAGTCAATGTAGGATCTATCGGACAGCCAAGGGACGGAAATCCAAAAGCATGTTATGTCGTTTGGGATACAGAAACGAATGAATACGAACTCAAAAGAAAAGAGTATGATATAAAATCAGTTTACAAAAAAATAGTTAAAGCCGGATTGAACGAATTTTTAGGTGAAAGACTGATGGTCGGAAGATAAATTATAAAAAACGGACAAAAATGTTATCAGGAATATTGAACAAAGTCTTTGGTACCAAACAGGACAGGGAAGTAAAAAGATTAAAACCGTTAGTCGAAAAGATAAATGAATGGTACCGGTCTTACGAAAACATATCTGAACAAGATGTGAAAATCAAGACACTTGAATTCAAAAAGCGAATTTCAGAAGGTGCAGGCGAAAAGGAAATTCTTCCCGAAGCCTACGGACTTGTGAAGGAAGCATGCAGGAGAATGGTCGGCAGGTCGTGGATGATCGACGGCAGAATGCAGGAATGGAACATGATCCCCTATGATGTTCAGTTAATGGGTGCTATTGTTCTCGCTGAAGGTAAAATCGCTGAGATGGCCACAGGAGAAGGAAAAACACTCGTAGCATTATTTCCTGCTTATCTGAATTCACTTTCAGGAAAAGGTGTCCATATCGTAACTGTCAACGATTACCTTGCAAAGCGTGACAGGGAATGGATGGGATATGTACTTGAGTTTCTCGGTTTAACCGTCGGCGTTATCACATCGGAATCGAAGGATCATTCGTTGAGAAAGCAGGAATACGGCAAAGATGTTGTTTATGGCGTTAATCATGAATTCGGATTCGATTATTTAAAAGACAATATGGTTGTCGATGTTGAAGATATGGTTCAAAGAGGGTTTAACTACTGCCTGATCGACGAAATCGACTCTATTCTGATAGATGAGGCAAGGGTTCCGCTTGTTATGTCAGGCGCAGTTCCCAAAAGCAACAATCTGAGGTTCGATCAGCTGAAACCGCTGGTTTTTGATCTTGTCAAAGAACAGTCCAGAATGATCAACGAATGGCTTAGTGAAGCGGAATCTATTATTGAGAAAACCCCCGAAGACAGAAATGCGCTTCTTCTTATATTAAAGTCAATGAAAGCGGCTCCGAGAAACAAAAAGCTCCAGAAACTGCTGAACATCTCTTCGGTAAAAACTAATGTTACAAAGCTGGAGAATGATTATCTCAGAGATAAGATATTCGATCAGGTAACTTCCGATCTTTATTATACAATAGAAGAGAGATCAAATCTGGTGGACATATTCAAAAAGGGCCACGAACTTCTTACAAAAAATGATTCCGATAAAAATATGTTCGTAATCCCCGATCTGCCCGTTGAACTTCAGACGATTGAAAAATTGAATTTGCCCGAATCAGAGAAAGAATCAATGATCGAGAATCTGCATTCAGTTTATGCGGAAAAAAGCGACAAGATACACACGATAAACCAGCTCTTGAGAGCATACTCGCTGTTCGAAAAAGATGTGGATTATGTAGTTCAGGACGGCAGGGTAATTATAGTTGATCAGTCAACAGGCCGTTTGAAATACGACAGCAGGTTCAGCAACGGAATGCATCAGGCTATCGAAGCGAAGGAAAGTGTGAAGGTTGGAGAGGATACTCAGACTGTAGCTTCAATTACTTACCAGAATTATTTTAGAATGTACAGAAAGCTAAGCGGAATGACCGGAACTGCTATAACCGAAGAAAATGAATTTTTTGAGATATACAATCTTGTGGTAACAGTAATTCCTACGAATGTTCCTGTGATCAGAGACGATCAGCAGGACTTTATCTACATGACAAAAAAAGAAAAATACAATGCCGTTATCAATGACGTTATCAAACTCAGAAATGAAGGCAGGCCGGTTCTTCTCGGAACTCCTGATGTTGATGTAAGCCAGATAATGCATAAACTTCTTGAGATGAGAAAAATTCCGCACAATCTTCTTAATGCTAAAAATCACGCGAAAGAGGCGCAAATAATTAAGGACGCCGGTGAAGCCGGCACTATCACGATCGCTACTAATATGGCGGGAAGAGGAACTGACATTAAACTCGGTAAAGGCGTTAAAGATAAGGGCGGACTTGCCATAATCGGGTGCGAAAGGCATGATTCAAGAAGGATAGACAGACAGCTGCGCGGAAGAGCCGGCAGGCAGGGCGATCCGGGCTCCTCCAGATTTTATGTTTCGCTTGAAGACAATCTCATGAGAATTTTCGGTTCTGAAAGAATTTCTGGGATAATGGATAAATTCGGCAGGAATGAGGGAGAAGCGATAGTTCATCCGTGGATCACTAAATCTATTGAACGCGCGCAAAAGCGCGTGGAGATGCATAATTTTGCTATGAGAAAGCATATTATTCAATACGATGATGTGATGAATAAGAAGCGCGATGTGATCTACCGAAGAAGAAGAGCCGCCCTGATAAAAGGAGCGATCAGCGAAGGTAAAAATGTACCTTTTGCAAGGGAATACGGTATTGAGCCTGATGAGGGAATGATTAAAGAAGTTGCAGACATACTTGAAGAGTACCTGAAAGAAATTGTTTACACTGCATGTTCAAATTCCAGGTCGGCGGAAAACTGGGATTGGGATCTTTTGAATTCAAGTTTGACTAAAACAATGCTGATATCTTATGACCCGGATATGTCCAAGCTGAATGATCCTGAATATCTGCTGAATGATCTTATAAAATCCGCATCTGACAAGATCAATTCAAAAAGATTACACATCGGCGATAAAATGATGGATATAATTTCCAAGATAGCTATCGTAAAATTAATTGATATCAACTGGCAGGAACATTTGAGAGAAGACGACGATTTAAAAAGCGGTTTGTCGTTAATGGTTCACGCTCAGAAAGATCCTCTGATCGAATATAAAAGAAGATCATTTGAAGCTTTCAAGGAAATGCTTTTTAAAATAAATCAGGAAATTCTTGAGTTTATTTTTAAAGCTAAAATAGAATATGAAATTAACCAAGAAGAGGAAAACAAAAGAAAAGAACAGGCAAGAATATCCGGTCTTCAGGCTTCTAATGAACCTCCCAAACCGAAAATAGTTAAGAATACTCAACAGAAAGTCGGAAGAAATGATTTATGCCCGTGCGGAAGCGGTTTAAAATACAAAAACTGCCACGGAATAGCTGAATAGAATAAATATTAAGTAGCAGGGAATATAAAATGAGCAAAAATTTAGTAATACTGGAATCCCCAGGTAAAGTGAAAGCGGTAAGCAAATATCTTGGAAATTCTTACACGGTAATTGCAAGTAACGGCCACATTATCGATCTGCCTGCAAAAGAGCTCGGTGTTGACATTGAGAATGACTTCAAACCGACATACAAAATTATCGACAATGCAGGTCAGGCGAGCAAGATCATAAAAAAAATAGAAACAATGGCTAAAGTTAGTGACAAAATTTTAATTGCGACCGACCCTGACCGCGAAGGAGAGGCCATCGGCTGGCATATAGCGGGAAGGTTAAAAGACTGTGCTCAGAGAATTAAAAGAGTGACATTCAACGAGATCACTAAGAAAGGTATAGAAGCCGGTTTGAAAAACGAAAGTTCTATCGACAAAAACCTTGTCGATGCCCAGCAGGCAAGAAGAATAATGGACAGGCTTGTCGGATATAAAATAAGCCCGTTTCTCTGGAAGGCAATATCAAATGGATTGAGTGCAGGGCGGGTTCAATCTGTTGCGCTCAGAATAATTTGCGAAAGAGATAAGGAAGTTGACAGCTTCGTTCCCGAAGAATACTGGACGATAAAAGGCGAGTTTGCAACTTCAAAAGAGCAGTTCTCTGCGGATCTTGTAAAGATAAATGACGAAGATTTTAAATTAAACACAAAAGATGAGGCGTTCAGAGTAATTCAGGATATAAAGAAGTCAAAATATTCTGTGACAAATATCAGTAAAACAAAACTTAAAAAATCCCCGATGCCGCCTTTCATTACTTCTACTCTGCTGCAGTCCAGTGTAAACAAGCTGGGGTTTTCATCCAAAAAAACAATGCAGATCGCACAGCAGCTTTACGAGGGTGTTGAGCTTGGCAATAAAGGGGTTGTAGGTCTTATCACTTATATGAGGACGGATTCAATGCGTGTCTCGAATGAGGCGGTTGATGAAGTCAGGGATTTTATAAGTAAAAAATTCGGGGTGGATTTTGTTTCTATCAGTGCTAGAAAATTTAAATCTAAAAAGAATATACAGGATGCTCACGAAGCCATAAGGCCTACTGATGTAAGTTTTGAGCCTAAAAAACTTCAGGCACACCTTACGAAAGAACAGTTTAAGCTTTATCAACTGATATGGACCAGGTTTGTAGCTACTCAGATGAAAGAAGCGATATTTGAGCAGACAGTAATAGATATATCAAGTCAAAGCTATAAATTCAGGATCACCGGAAGAAAGAACATTTTTAAAGGCTATCAACAGGTGTTCATGGATAGCGATGTAGGAGTTGACAGCGAAGATGAAGAGAGCGAAGTTAAACTCCCGAGAAATATTGATGTCGGCATGATGGTTACTTTAAATGATATTGAATCTGAAGAACATTTTACAAAACCTCCCGCAAGGTATAATGAAGCATCAATCACTAAAGAACTCGAAGAGCAGGAAATCGGAAGACCTTCAACTTATGCAACTATAATTGACAGGCTTATATACCAAAAATATATAGACAAAAAAGAGAAAAAGCTTATATCGACTGAACTTGGAAATCTTGTTAATGACATTCTTGTCGAGAATTTCGGTGAGATCTTTAACATAAAATTCACTAAAAAAATGGAATCGAATCTTGATAAGATCGAATATGGCGAAGTCGATATGATAGAGATTCTAAACAAATTCTATAAGCCTTTTGAAAAAACGCTTGATGCAGTTATAAAGAAAACTGTTGAAATAAAAAAAACCATGGAACAGCCGGTTGGTGAAACATGCCCCAAATGTAAGAAAGGTGCTTTAATTTATAAATGGGGTAAGAACGGAAAATTCATCGCCTGCAGCAATTTTCCAGCGTGCAAATACACAAATTCGCTAAGTACCGGTGATGAAGCAAAAGCAAATGAAAATAAGGCTACTGATCATGGTATTTGTCCTAAGTGTAAAACAGGAAAGCTTGTTGAAAGAACTGGAAAATTCGGCAAATTCATTGCCTGTGACGGTTATCCGAAATGTAATTATATTTTAACGGAGCATGTAAGTATCAAATGCCCGGAGCAGGGTTGTGACGGATTCATCAAGGATAAATCAACAAAAAAAGGGAAAAAATTTTACGGATGTTCTAACTTTCCGAAATGCGGGTATGCATCATGGAACAAACCTGTCGACAGAAAATGTGAAAAATGCGGGTACGCAATACTGGAAGAACAATACGATTCAAAAAAGAAAATTACAAAAATAGTGTGTCCGAAGTGCAAAAACGAAATCGGTAATTAGTTTTTTTTACTTTTTTTGTTGTAAATGCAAAAGTTATAGTGCATATTTTAGACAGTTTATTTGTAAGGGAGAAAAAAATAAGCTTTAAGACTAAAAAAATAACTTGACAAAAAAGAATGAAAACATTTATATTCAAGCTGATGTTTTTAATATAAGGTAATAGGTTGGTTTATGCGTAAAATTGCTATTTTATCTTCAAAGGGAGGTACCGGAAAAACGACTACCTCGATCAATCTAGCTCACGGTCTTGCACTTATGGGCAGGAGTGTTTTACTAATTGACAGTGATCCTCAAAACACGATCGGGATCGTGTTTAACGTTAATCCGGAAAAAACTCTCTGCGATCTTCTTCTGAAAAGAAGAGCTTCTATAGTCAAGGTTAGAGAAAAGCTTCATGTGATCACTTCCGGCGGGAAATATCTTGTTGATACGGAGGTCAAGCTTACTAAAGCGTGGGGTAAAGAATACAAACTTAAGAAAAATCTTTCAAATCTCGAAGGTGTTGACTATGTTATATTAGATTGTGCTCCTTCAATTAATCTTATAAATGTTAATGTTCTGACTTATTGCGACGAAGTTGTCATACCCATTTCAATGGATTTTCTGTCGCAGATCGGTGCCAACCAGATACTCGGTATGATCGACAGTGTAAGTAAATCATACAATAAAAATCTTGATATACTTGGCGTTCTTCCGGTTTACTACAATGAAAAAAGAAAGATATCACTTGAAACGGTTGCAATTCTTAAGGATTTCTTCAAGGAGAAACTGTTTAGTACATATATTAGGGAAGATGTAAACCTTAAAGAAGCTCCGAGTTTTATGAAAACAATATTTGAGTATGCTCCTGATTCGTGGGGAGCTCAGGATTATTTTAAGCTTGCAAACGAAGTTGATAATAAATAAAGCCACTGAAGGTTGATCGATATGACTGACGATTCGCAAAAAGAGTCTAAAAGTATAGGGAGGAACATTTTCGCAGAAGGGAAAAGCGACTTGTTTAAAAACAAGCCGGATTCCGGAAAAAAAGACGCTCCCTCGGTTGATAGCTCACCAAAAAGTTTCGGAAGAAACATATTTTCAGAAGTTCAGAAAACTCCTGAAACATTCAAAACTTCCGCAGGGAATGAAGACCTTAAAATAATCGAAAAATCTTCGAAAAGAGAAACTACAGATAAAAAACCGACAGCGGACACTTCAGGTTCAAAAAGATCGAAAATTAATGCCGTTCACATTACTAAAGAAAATGTAACTTTTGCCCAGACTACATTTGACGGAGTGCAGTATAAATTAACCAACCTGCAGGTTATGCCGATAGAACTTCCGCAGATCACAGAAGAAAATCTGCTCAAGGATAAAGAAGATCCCGAAATTGTAATAAGAAGACTTCAGGTAGAGGCTATTGATAAAGTTTTCACAAGAGCCGGGGTTTCAAAGAAAGATCCTATGATAGTATCGTCTCTGAACGGACCCAACATTATTATTAGGCAGTTGTATGTACAAAACACACCCACAGAAAATGTTGAAATGGAACTTCCCAGACTTGTAAAATCTCCTTTTAACGAATTGATAAGCAGATACGAGTATATTCCCCTTCACTCTGACGGCATGAATCACGATGTTCTTGCCTCGATAGTTGAAAGCTCGACTTTTTTTAATGCGCTTACACTTTTTAACATGTCCGGAATAGAATGTCAGGTATTAGATATCGACAAGATGGCAATTGTTAACCTTTACAATGAGTCAGTAAAACCGCCTAAAGGAACAGTTTCTTGCATCATAGATATTAATAACGATTATTCCCACATTATAATAATACCGAGCGGGAACGAAGAGCTTTATATAAGAAATATTGAATTTACCTACAGTGCGTTTAAAAAAATGCTCCAGAAGAACAGGGACATTTCTGTTGCAGAAACAGAAGAAATGATTAGAACCAGGAACTTCTATGATTATATTACAAACGCTTTTGAAGCTGAGACTACCGAAAATCTGAATCAGCATTATTCGGTGAAAAAGTATGTCAGAATGCAACTGCTAAGAGAGTTGCAAAAAACATTCCAGTACTACTCACAGCAGAATCAAAATAAGATCCCTTCGAAAATTTATATAACCGGCAAAGCGCTAGAGATGAGTAAATTCGCCCAGTTCATTAATAAAAATACTGACATCCCGTGCGACAAACTGGATGTGACAGGATTCTTCAATGGAGATTCGACCGTACTTGATTATGCCGGCGAAAAGGAAAGCATAGCCTATGTTGCAATAGGTTTGGCACTTAGATATGAATAAATTCAGGAACAGTTAGTAAATGTACAAATTTAATTTTCTAAATAAGATCAACCTGGAAAAACTTGAAGAAAAGAAAAGAAACAGGTTCATTAAAATGATTTTCCTTTCTTCTACAAGCTGCCTTGTATTACTTCTGATCATTTTATTCCTTCAGTCTCTAAATATAGGTTCAAGTTTTAATGATGCTCAGGATTATCAAAAACGAATTACAGATAAAAGCGCAGCTTTCAGAAATGGCGATTTTTTCAAATACAAAAGTATTGAAAATGCTTATAATTCCGCTTTGAAAAGAAGGAGTATCACGTCGATACTCAATGCTATTGAAACTTCGCTGGACTCAACATTGATTTTAGATAATTTTTTAATCAGCGAAAAAGGTTATGAATTAAGATTTATATCAAGAACTTCTTCAAGTAAATCTCAGCTGATGTCAAGAGTGAATATGCTTAAAGACGAGATTAACGGGAAACTTTTAAGAATGGGCTATATTAATGATAAATCGGAGATGAACCTTCTCAGAAGCCCGGACATTAAAAAGAACTTTGATGAATTCCAGTACTGGGTGTTTGATTTTGGCGGAGATTTCAAAAAGCCAGCACCGTCAAAAACACAAGCACCGCAACCTGGTTCTGGCTCCGGGTTAAACCTGAAATGAAATTAATGATAAAAGAAAAATTGTTATGAAAAAAGAAATAATCTACATATCGGTACCTGTAATATTATGCCTGTTGGGAATATTATTTAAGTCGTTTTTTTTGTCAGATACT
>Ga0209417_1003396_pt1 | contig 21443 bp, 20 predicted proteins | sample RifGroF2_FD_184002 | JGI IMG/M metagenome (GOLD analysis project Ga0209417, IMG submission 184002) | Groundwater microbial communities from Rifle, Colorado, USA - Groundwater F2 (SPAdes) (version 2) | ecosystem: Environmental > Aquatic > Deep subsurface > Groundwater | place: Rifle, Colorado... | reverse complement strand
CGATCGCGATAAGCTGGGCCTTTCGATGATTCTGGGAGGTTGTGGTGTAACGGCCATCGAGCTTACCCATGCCTATTCTGCCTTCGCCAGAGGTGGACGGTCAGTCAAACCCCGCTTCACGAGAAATGCCACCATACTGACAGATACCCTGTTTAGCGAAAGCGCTGCCTGGATGACAGCAAAGATTTTAAGTCTTCCTACACGTCCCGACCTGCCGCTAATGTTCGAAAACAGCACCAACCTGCCTCCGGTATCATGGAAGACAGGAACCTCTTATGGCCGACGTGACGGCTGGGCTGTTGGTTTCAACAGTCATTACACCATTACAGTCTGGGCAGGAAACTTCGATGGTCACGGAGCTGTAGATCTCTCAGGTGCAGATGTCGCTACTCCTGTCCTGTTCAGACTATTTCAGGCCATCGATCAGCGGCCCGTCAGGAATTGGCTGAAACAACCTCCCGGCTTGAAATTCAGGCAGGTTTGCAACGAAAGCGGTCTTCTTCCTGGTGATTCATGTCATCATCTGGTCACCGATGCTTTCATCCCCGGACATGCCCCTACCAATCATTGCGAACACTTACGGGTTGTATGGACTAATAAGACAGGCACCCGTTCCTATTGTTCCGACTGTATGCCTGAGCAAGGTGTTGTCAGACGATGGTATCCCAATTATCAGCCAGAACTGATTGCATGGTTCACCGATAACAACATCCCATACAAAGCAATCCCGCCGCACAACCCCAATTGTGAAAGGGTGATGAAAGTCGGCGCCCCTCAGATTATCTCACCTTCCGATCAGGCCGAATACCTGATTGCAACAGCCGACTCAACGCCTCTCATGCTTAGCTGTCACTCCGGAGGCGAGGTTACAAATGTATACTGGTACATCAATCACCGACTGATTAAGAAAGCACGCCGATCTGAACCCGTCTTCTTCAAACCACCTGCCGGCGTCTTGCGCATCGGCTGCGCCGACGACAAAGGACGCGCCACAACCATCAGCATCACTGTAAGATATTTTTGATAGCGTTGGCGATGGCTTTGACTTTGGCTTTGACATTAATATGGGCTCCTGATGGCTATCGGGAATCCTGCTAACAGTCATCGGGTCATAATCAAATTATGTTTTGGGCATCAAGTATCACTGAATCCGGCTGGAATTCTTTCTTTGGTAAGGGCTTATACCGGAAATTCAAACCAAAACCAATGTGTTCAGACTGGTATGTATAGTGGTTTAGCCGCAGATAATCTCCAAACCGGAATAAAAGCCCGCCTTGCACCCCGTTTCCGAAAGTGCTACCTTTGCAGTTGAAAAATAAAAACTGAATTCAATATGGCATTAACCTGTGGAATCGTGGGGCTGACCAATTCGGGAAAGACCACCATTTTCAACTGTATCTCCAATTCCAAAGCCCAGGCTTCGAGTTTTACCGTTGCCCAAAAGTCGAACATTGGCATGATCACCGTACCCGACGACCGGTTGTACAAAATCGACGCGCTGATTAAATCAGTCCGGGTGGTTCATACTACTGTCGATATAGTCGATATCCCCGGTTTGACCAAGGGAGGTTCCAAAGGTGAAGGCAACAAATTTCTAACGGATATCCGTAATGTGGACGCCCTAATCTACGTACTTCGTTGCTTCGAGGATGCACAACTTCCACATATTGAAGGATCAATAGACCCCATACGCGACAAGGAACTTGTTGATTTTGAACTTCAGGTAAAAGACATCGAATCAGTTGAAAAGAAAATAGGAAGGATGGAAAAAGCCGCCAAGACAGGCGATAAAGATGCCAAACATGGACTTGACGTTTTAGCAGTTTATAAGGACCACCTTGAAAACCTCCAACCTGCCCGTACAGCCCCGGTGCTGAACGATGACAAACGGTTCATTGAAGACATTTTCCTGCTTACCATGAAACCAGTGATGTATGTCTGTAACGTAGATGACAACTCAGCCCTGAACGGAAACCGCTATTCGGAAAAAGTACGTGAATCTTTGGCAGGCGAAGGGACAGAAATTCTGGTAATTGCCGGAAAGCTGGAAGCCGAGATTGCAGAACTTGAAGATGCCGAAGACCGTAAAGTCTTCCTTGAAGACGTAGGGCTGGCCGAACCAGGAGTAAACAAAATGATCAGAGAAGCGTACTCGCTACTCGACCTTCAGACCTTCTTCACAGCAGGTCCCAAAGAAGTACGTGCATGGACAATCCACCGGGGAATGACAGCACCACAGGCTGCCGGTGTAATTCACTCAGACCTTGAAAGAGGCTTCATCAGAGCCGAGGTGATCAAATACGACGACTTCATGAAGTACGGCACCGAGCTTGCCTGCAAAGAGGCCGGCAAGCTGTCGGTTGAAGGGAAAAACTATGTTGTAGGTGACGGCGATTTGCTGCACATCCGCTTCAACGTATAAGCAGCCGCTTCCCTCACAATCATCATTTCATGATACTGCCAGTGTTCTTGCAGCGCTACCCTGTTACATCGGCTACATGATCCGGCTCACAAACCTTTACAACAACCTGATCCCTGGCCGCGTGCCACCTGACGAGCGGCATACGTTTAAGCTTCACCTTGCTTATTCGCTGGTCGAAGGGATTATCCTGGGCGTACTGGCACTCAACGAGTATGTGTTTCTACGCAGCATGCAGGGGAACAACTATCTAATGAGCATACTGTTCCAATCGAGCATGGTTGTATTTTTACTACTCATCTTCTTCAATGAGTTCATCAACAGGTCGCCCGACAAGCGTAAGCTGCTTCGCATCACAGCCATAGTTACACGAGGTCCTCTTATGCTTCTGTTCTTTTTTCCATCAAACGAAACACAGCTCTCCGGCAGCAACTTCTACCACATTGCCTTTCTGCTTATCTTCCTGATCTACTATATGGGAAATCCTGTAATCTACCCCACCATCAACCACTTGCTGAAGAACAGTTATTCACATCAGCATTTCGGCAGGTTTTACAGCCTGACGCAATCGTACAATAAGGCGGTGATGATGGTGATAACACTCGTGTATGGAATCTGGCTCGATGTAAACCCCTTTGCCTTCAGGTGGGTGTTTCCGGTTGTATCGCTGGCAGGTGTTGGATCAATCTGGCTCCTGTCGGCCATCAAACCAGCCACCGAACAATACGTAGCAGTAACTATCGGTTTTTTACAGGGAGTACGCCAATCAGTCTTCCGGATGACCGGGATCCTTCGTACCGACCGCCCCTATCGCCACTTTCAGATCGGGATGATGTTTTACGGGTTCTCATTTATGATCTCTATTACCATCATAAACATCTTCTTCAGGGAAGGTCTTAACCTGAATTACACAAGCGTGGCGCTTTACAAGAACTTTTACAACATCGAAGCCATCTTTTTATTACCCTGGTTTGGAAGGATGATCGGGCGAATCGATCCGCGGGTGTTCGGAATAATTACCTTCGCCTCCCTGCTGGGATATGTGCTCTTTCTTCAGCTCACCAATATGATCAGGTGGAAAGCCGATGTGGGCGATTTCCAGCTGTATGTATTTCTGATGTGTGCTTTTCTTGTTTATGGTTTCTATGCCGCCGGCATGGCGCTGCTCTGGAATATTGGATCGGCTTACTTTTGCACACCTGATCAATCAGGCGACTACCAAAGCGTACATCTTTTCCTGACCGCTGTAAGAGCTCTCTTCGCACCTCTTTTTGGTGTTTGGGTGTACGAAGCCTTCGGGTTCTCTGCCACCTTCCTGCTGACAGCTTTCTCGCTTGTAATCGCCATTGCCATTTTATGGGCCTCGTACCGAAATGACAAGAAGCCAATTGGCAACCAATAGCAGACCATCTTAGGAGGGCCTTTCGTTATTTCGTTTCATCTAATTGCCTGCACAATATTCCAAAAATTGTGTTCGTGAATTGACAATACACAACTCGAAGCAACTTGTATTACAGCCATTTAGGCCTTATAGTTATTACTCCTTGAAAGACTAATAGAAGTAAATTCGCAGATTTCAATGGAAATTTAACCTGTTGTATAAAAATCAATTAAACCTGGTATTTTCCGCCACTCATACATGAACGAAAACACTTTCTTTGACGGGTCGAAAGAAAAGAACTAAAAATATGATTTTTCTGCATTTAGAATAGAAAACCGTTTTATAGCAGCCTTAAAGCAATTATAACTCACCTGATGTAAGAATTGATGATGATTTCCATTACCTATAATCAATCGATTCAACAGCATATTGACTGAGTTATTTTTTATTAAAACCTACAGACTGATAACCGAATCAGGCTCTTCTGATCTAAGGTATGACTCTTGAGTTTTCAAAAGACTAAAATGAAACGAGATCACTCATTACGCAAACTAATGAATAAAATCTGCGAAATAAAAGAAAGAAAAGCCGTCAGGACATGGTTAAAATTGCTGGTATCTTAGCTGGTTCTGCCGGCATTTGAGTGAAAGGCAGTTTTTATGTTGCCTCATTTACAACAAAAATATTCAAACTTTATCACGACTGAACTGGTTGGAGACTGCAATCGTTACTCATCACAATAAAATGTCAGGACAATTGATTTTAAACAGGTGTAGTAGCCCGGGGATAACCTGCAATGGGTTCTTACCTGACTATTCTCTCGCTAAAACTTGCTTTTAAATAGCCACAACAAGTATTGTGCCAAAAAATACATATATTTATTTTTCCTATATATATAATATGCACCATAGTTATAGTAAACTTAAGCGTTTCATAAGAAAAACATATCTTTGGTATAACTTTGGTATATCTTTGTTAAGACTTTGGGGTAAAACTGGAATACAAGACACGTATAATCAACTATTTAAAAAATTGAAATTTGTGACTAAATATACACAATATTTTTATAGAAAACTTGAAAATTCTTCAAAAAGAGGGGTAAAATCAACAGAATTGTAGTCTTAAAATTGGAAAACGTATAAATTTTGGAAAATTCATAGAGCGAGAATCTGTTTCATAATTCCGGTGGGGAAAAAGGCTATGGTATGGATTGGACGATCAATAATACAAAAATGTTAATGTGGCATGGTTTTATAGCATTATTAATATGACTATCATTGTTTCTGCAAGTGACTAATTTGGATAAATTCTGCCGGCATTTTGTATGCGCGGATGCATTTCTATTTGTCAAATAAGCTGTTGGCTATCTATATAATAATTTTTAATTGCAACCTTCAGGTATGTAGAAAGTGCTGAAAGAATCAGGATCATTCATATTTTGGTCTTCGGATTGTTTCACACAATTCCCGGTAGAACCAAATAAAAAGAGAGATGTAACATTCACCAAAACAACATTGTTAATAACTTTAACAAACAATTCAATCCCTGACCTTTTTTAAAAAATCCGGCAGTTATCAACATTTATCATTTAAGTTATTAACAATTCCCAACAACCTTCGGTAATTACGCTTAAATTTACAACGTAATATGAAAAATCCGACCAGTCAGTTATTGGTGCTGTTTTTTCTGTTTCTTGTCTCAGGAACAGTGATAGCACAGAACAGTGACCGTTCAGCCGACAATTTGCCGGCTATTGGCGATATAATGTCCGCACTGAGAAACGCAACAGGTTGGGCTTTACAGGATAATGGAATATGGATCAGCAGCAATAACGCCATCCCCAATCCCGATGCCGACAAGAATAAGACTTCTGAACCGCAGAACAGGTTAGGACGCCATAATTTTGATATTATTGAACTTCATGAAGTTATGGTTCATGGGCGACAGCATGTCGTCATGATCATGAAATCAGAGAAAGGGCAGTATGAATTCTCAACGCTTCGGTATAACTGGGAAAAAACAGATCAAATTGATTATTATGTCTTTCAGGCCGAGAGGCTGAAAGAGTTAATGCCTGAAGAGATGATACCAGGACACACCTACCTGACCAATCTCTCTTTGGTTACCGGGGGCACAATCACCAATTACGACAAGCACACCTATCTGACCAAGATCAGTAGCGACATTCAGCGGGCGTATGTGCAGAAGGCAAAAAGTGCAAAGACATTGCTGTGGGCGATGATGCGTACACAGATTAACGGAAAGTGGGTGATGCGTTTCAGGCCAATCGATGTATTTAATAAAAAAGAGATCTATTTCAGATACACTGATCCGGATAATATGGCAAAACTCCTGAAAAGTTATTATTACGAGGTGCCGCTTGAGACATACAGTTCTTTTGTAAAAGGGCTGCCGGTGTATGATGCGCTCATAGTACAACCTACCACATTTCTGGAATATTTCAAAAGAGGCATCGCCCAATACGATCGCGAAGACTATAATGGAGCACTTCAGGATTTTGATCGGGCAATCGAAGTCGATCCTATCCAACACACATTCCTCATATACGCTTTCATGGGCTCCTCTTGGCACAAGCTGAATGAGTATGAAAAAGCCGAACAGATGTTTAACATAGCCTACGATATGAAGCCTGACGATCCTTCCCTGACCAAAGACTGGTTCAGGATGATATACAACAGGGGGCTTAACCGGCTGGCCATGAAAGATCGCGATGGTGCCTGTGCAGATTTCCATCAGACTTCTGTTTACGGCATCGAAGATAGCGACAAGCTGATCGAAAAATACTGTAAATAAGCTAATAAGAAAATGAACTGTTCTGCCCGTAAATATATCCCATTGCTTCTAAGCGCACTGCTCATCATAGCAACAGGCACTGCTATGGGACAGAAGAAACAGCCAGTCGGCTGGTGGCAGAAGGACTGGTTGATTAACGTGAGCGGAGGAGGCACATTGGCTATGGGCGATATGAAATTCGCCTGGGATGGGAATGCCGACCTCAAAGAGGGCTATAGCCTGTGGTTTGGAAAACAATTAACCCCTTCTCTCGGGCTCAGGTTCCAGTTAATGAATTCCCGTCTGAGCGGCACGGGGATGTTGTTCCAGACATCGGCTGCCGCCGAAGTGCCTGCAGAATTCCGTGCCAATATATTTGAATACAACCTCAGTGCTTTCTATTATTTTCTAAAGCCATACGGCTCTGATAAGGCACCCCGTAGTTGGAACATCTATGCGACTGCGGGGGCTGGATATGCTCATTGGGTTACAACTGCCAATAGCCTTATTGATCAGTCGTTTGTTTCATCCAACGGCAATAAACCCAATGGAAAAGGAATCAACGGACGAACACTAGAGGCTGTCTTTCCGGTTGGTCTTGGCGCTGACTTTATGCTGAGTCCAAACCTGAAACTTAATCTTGAAAGCAATCTTCACACCGTATCCTCCGATAAGCTCGACAACAAGGTAGCCGGCTTTCCTTATGACCAATATCTTTACACATCAGCAGGACTCACCTATCAATTCAACACCAACATCAGACTGTGGAAACCAAAAACGAAAGAGCTGGCACGCTATCAAACTGACCCGGATCTTCTGCCTTTGCGTTACACTCAGTTTTCATCACTTACAAGGGGGGCTGTTGACCCGTACTTCAAAAACAAAACCCCTCAACTGAGCCTGACTGTTCCATCCAAATTAACCTCTGAACCTGAAGTTAACATCACACTCAATTTTCAAAATGCTGGCCGGGAAGGCATTCTTGACCTTGACTTCGCCTTTCAGCCTGAGTTCCAGATAGAAGTAGCCGATAAAAACAGGTATCTGTTGAGCCCAAACGGGCAGGGAACCAACCTGCAATTAAAAGTGAATGCCGGCGATACCAGCAACGTATACACACTCAGGCTCCTGACAGCAGGTGTTCCCAGCGGATCCTTTCCCTTCTTCATGACTGGCAGGTTTGTAGCCTACAGTGGCGAAACATTCCATTACAAGGAAATGGAATACATTGAAAAGGATGCAAGTAAGAGTCGTCAACGTGCAGGCTATGATTCAGTACCTGAAGGATTGCTATCAGGAATAAAGTTCCGGGTACAGGTACTAAGCAGTAAGGATCACCCCATCCCTGAAACAAAGATCACGGCTTTGTTCCCCGATGAGAAAAAAATCAGTGAAGAAACCGAAAGTGGCTGGTACTATTACACGACCGGCGAATTCGGCACACGAGACGAAGCCGATGAATACAAGAAAAAGCTGGAAAAGAAGACTGGACTTTCCGGGATGTACAGCGTTATGTACCAGAATGACAAACGATCGCATAAGATGGAAGAGATTTACGAAGGCTATCAGTCAGAACTGGGAAAATTCGATGCACTGGGAAATCTTTCAAAACCTGTAAACCGTCCTGCCGCCAGCCAGCAGTCATTGATCGATGAGTACAGGGTACGTTTTCATTCATCACATGAGTTCAGGGCCTCAATGGCAGAACTTGAAACCAGAATGGGAACAGAAGAAATAATCACCGAAATGGCAGATGGTGAGGATTACGATTATTATGCCGGCAGTTTCAGGAAAAAAGCGACCGCCAATGCCTACGCCGAATACCTGAAGCAAATAGTCGGATTCACTGATGTGGATGTTGTTGCCTTTAAAAAGGGGAAACCTGTGAAATAATTGTTTAATTTAATAAGTTATATTTTAATATTTTATTTATCTAACGCCATACCATAGATTCAATAATTGGCCACAAATTAACGCTCTCCTTATAGTTGATTTGGATGGTTGCTAAACTGAAGGTTATTAATACTAACTATTATCAGATAATATCATCCCTTCAGAAACACCGGGAATTTACTTAGTTTTACAACCTCTTTTCCACATTGGAGGGAAATCCGGATTCAAAAAACTGAAAACAAAAGATACCAATTTTGAAATCTGCTGAGCCACTAAATATGACCAGAAATAAGAGGATCGATCAGACACCTGCCAATCAATAATATAAAAAGAAGATTATTAACTAAAATTAAAGAAAATGAAAAATTCAAAGATGTTATTAAGTGTATTAATAACGCTATTGTGTGCCAATCTGCTGATTTCATGCAAAAACATGAAAACGACAGATACTTCTTTAAATCCATTCAGCAACGGAGGGGATGAAAGGAATATGATTGTTGTGATGAGCGATATTCATCTTGGCGCTGATTCTGCTTATACAGAGTGCAAAAAGAACCTTGGAGCGCTTGAGCATCTGCTTAACCAGATAAGAGTGGCCGACAATGTTAAAGAATTAGTGATCGCCGGCGATTTACTCGATGAATGGTTTGTACCTGCCCCAGTCAATACGTATGCAGGAAAAGATCAGGCTGATTTTGTAAAACGGATCGCGACAGCAAATAAAGGGGTGATCGATGCCTTTAATAACATCATACAGGATAAGAAAATATTAGTCACTTATGTCCCCGGCAACCATGATCTGACAATAACGGCAGCAAATGTTGAAAGCATTCTGCCCGGAATAAACCAGGTAAGGGATAATGTTCTGGGGCTGGGAACTTATTCCCCGGCAGACTATCCTACAATAGCGATTGAACATGGACACCGGTACAATTTCTTCTGTGCCCCCGACTATGCTTCGAATCAGGATATAGCTCCCGGTACAATCCTTCCTCCGGGATATTTTTACACCAGGATAGCTGCACTTTGGGTAAGTCAGGGATTTCCGCCTGCAAGCAATACGGTGCCCGAGATAACCCCAAATAGTAAAGGAGGAGAAAGCCAGGAGGCTTTATACAAGTATTGGAAGAGTTGGAAAAATACACTGAATTTATATACAATACAGAATAGTTTTACAGATAAAATTATCGTGACTAACTTAAACGGCATGAACGGAAATTTTGCTGTTAATGATCTGCTGCCCTATCAGGCATCACCGGGTGAGCAAATCAATGTGAACCTCTACAATGGTATTCAGGATTCGTGGGAGACAAGACAAACGACCAACAATGTACCAGTTCATATCCCAGTTATAAGAGCCATCGATTCAGTTGGATCAGATGGGGAAACAGATCATCAGGCAAGCCTGCAATACTTTATGAATCCTGATTCCAATAAAAAAATTGTCATCTTTGGACATACACACGTATACCGGATTATACCAATGCAGAACTACAAGGGAGAAAAATGTGTTTATGCCAATTCGGGAACATGGATTGATCATAACCCCGGGAGAGTATCAAGGACATTTGTCGTCGTTACTCCGCAAAGTGGCGACGCATCTTCTCAAACCTATGTTAAACTCTACAATTTTGAAAATGAAGTTGTAACGGAGATGGCCAAAGACTCACTGCGATATTGATACAGGTTGATGGAAATTCATACTTGAATTCATTCCATAACTCACAGGGTTTATTTCTTGCGGGTTACACAACAGATTGTAAAGTGAAGCCCATCAAAAGGCTTCACTTTGCTTTTGTATTGCTTCCTTTACTCCGTCAGCCTGCCACTTGTATCATCATTACAAGCATATACAAATACTATTGAACACGTGTATGCTAAAATATTGCCAGCCCTTCAACAGCAAGATCAATCAGGGATACGCGAGCGAGGTTAGTCAGAGAGAGGGCGAATCAGGTTGTATTGAAAACCACATCGACAAGGAATCCAGAAATAACGCAAATAAAAAGGTCTCCATACCGGCATCTGCGAAACGATGTAACCAACACATTCTGTATAAAATATCAAAACATAGCTGTCTGCTGCACCCAAAGCCACAAGGCTGATTGCAAACTAATGGAGCATTACGGTGAGCCAAAGTATGCCCGCCGGCACATTTATTGACAAAAATTTTATACCTTTCGGTTGTTTTTCAGAAAATCAGCCCACAGAACCATTATTGAGAGCATTCGATGGAATGCCGGTATACTGATTACAAAATTCATTCACCAATTGCAGTAAACATGAGAAAGCTAATCTTCCTCCTTCTGTTTGGCGGTATCCTTCTGTTAGCCTGCAAGAAAACAGAGAAAACCGATCCAAATCAGGTAATCATCGAACAGCTGAAGAGTGCGGCCGACAGTGTCATTGGCAACACGAAAGTTCCCGGACTTGTGGCTCTGGTAGTGGATCACAAGCGGGGGATAGACTGGCTTTATGCAGTTGGACAGGGCGATCTGTCGAACGGTCAGCCAATGAATGCTGAAAACACCTTCCGGATTGGGAGTTGCACGAAAACATTTACACTGACAGTATTACTTCAACTGGCCGGCGAAGGGAAAATCTCGCTCACCGACAAACTGTCGAAATACTTCCCTGAATATCCTAAGGCCGACAGCATCACTATCACCATGCTTTGCAACATGACAAGCCGGATACACGATTTCTTTCATATTGAACCATCGTTGTTCATCACCATGCGACAGAACCCAACCAAGGTTTGGGACCCCAATGAACTGATTGGCTTAGGCTTTGCAAGCGGGTTCGACTCTATCCCGGGAAAAGGGTTTGGCTATTCCAATACCAACACATTCATCCTGGGCAAGATCATCGAAAAGCTAACAAACAACACTCTCGAAACAGAAATTAATAACCGCATCATCCGGCCACTTCAGCTTACCAATTCAGGTTTCCTTACATCAGGGATCGAATTACCCGGTACCCATGGAAGGGGGTACTATTTTATCGACTACATTCCCGGTGAAGACTTTACCGAATTCTTTGATGTTTCAGTGTATTGGGCTGCTGGAGCAGCCTATTCAACACCTCGTGAACTGCAACGTTTTGCAGAGGCGCTGGTGGGCGGAGGTTTGTTGCCCGATTCGCTTCAGTATAAAAGGCTAAACAATAATTTCTACGTATTACCGGATGTTGCTTATGGGCTTGGAATTATGAAGAGGGGTACCTTTTACGGGCATAGCGGGGAGATGCCTGGCTTCATGACCAATATGTATCACAGCAACGAAAAAGATTGTACCATTATCATTTACTACAATTCTTTGCTCATTGGTTCTGAAAATGATCCCGGAGTTCTCTTTATCAAATTTTTGAATATTTTATACGGTGATAATTATTAAGTCTCTGGTTTATGGAAGGTACAAATTAAAAAGCAGCATGCTGCTTTCATCTGGTTAACAAAACCGGAAGGAAGAGTTTCCACAAGGTACAGAATCTTTTCTTTAACGTACATTACACTATCAAAATACCCTCTCCATCATTTTACAGATAGCCAGCTAGTCCCACTTACTACAACTGTAATCATTTTGCATTGCTCTATTTTCATTTTTAACGCGAAAAGCCACGTGCAGGTGTAGCTCTTTTGTTCCCGGGTTCATTGGCCCTGGGGTACTTTATGGCGAATCTTGATCCCTCTATTGTCCTGTGGGTTGAGCAATACCATGCCCTCGTCGCCGGGAGCATAACGATCGACCCATTGATGCCAACACTTTTTAAAACTCTGCTATTAAATTACAATTATATTTACGGTTGCCTACTATCCACAGGAGTTAATTGCCGGCTGCTTTGCCACCGACCACAACGATATATCATTTCTGTTTTTATGGTGGGTTCTAAAATTTCTTTTTTCCGACATTTCTAATTGAAAACCAATAGCTATTACCATTATAATGCCTGCGAATCATGTACTGAAGCATCTGTTACTACAAATGTGTTGATAAACTTGCTTTTTGAGTCCACTTTTACATGGTTCTTATAACCATAATACCTCTCTCCATTTTTCTTTGTCCAACGTGCATCAATATCTTTGTGCTGTTTTTTGGCAGGTTGGTCTTTCCACAAACCATCACCTTCTCCCTTTTTATCTTCTCGTTCTCCTCTTGTGTATTGCGTTGGCGGGGTGCTATGGTAAAGCTTGCATCGATTAATTTCCCTTCACTAAAGATCAGGTTCTTCTCCTCCATAAACTGCAGGAATTGTGCGAACAACAGCTCTACAATTCCTTTCTTTGTTAACTCCTCCCTAAAAGCCCAAACCGTTTTTTCGTCAGGTACCTTTATCACCAGTTTCCAATCCTAAAAAAAATTTAAAGCTTGTCCGGTCTAAAATCTGGTACTCCACCTGACAGTCGCTAAGTCCAAAATAGCGTTACAATATCATTATTTTAAACATCAACACAACATCAAAAGGTTTTGCCCCAGCATTGCTCTTCTTTTCTGTATTCAGAAGATGGGGTTCAAGCATGGACGAAATTTCTCAAAGTCTATCACCATACTAATTCTTTCCAAAGGATTACCCTTGGCCGATAAATATGATACCGCATTCTCTTCATCAAATAGTCCCTTTTCCCTTTTGTTTTGAATTGATGGTTTGCCATTGGCTTTTTGTCTTATTTGTCAGGCAATTATAAAACTATTTATTTGAATAGCAATGATTTAAAATATAGAACTCCCTTTAGTTACCTTAAATTTAATATTACCTTCAACCACAACAGCCGATTTTCCGCTGAATTATTTCAATAACTGCCCGTAAGTACAAAGCCTGTAAAGGGATGTAGTTCAACATGTACTCATTGCCGGGTCTTGCAGACCGCTCAGAGTCCTATTTATTATGTGCCGCTTATTTTATTATATTGAGTTCCTTCAATATTTTTTTTGTCAACTCAATTCGGAAATTACTCTTTAAATCACTGAAATCATTTACTATTATATTCATCGCAAATATTCTTGTTCCCGATTCTGTTTCCACAAAACCAACATACCAACCTATTACTTTATTATCCCAGCAATCGCCACTGCCTGTTTTCCCATATAATTTGTATTCAGGTGTTATCTCATTGAGCATTATTCCTTTTACTGCTTCCTGGTTTTTATCGGAAAATCCGGATAGTTGATGTGAATATAATTTCTTTAAAAACGCTATCTGTTCATCTATTGAAATCTCTAAAGAACCACAAAGCCAATAAGAATCTAGTCCACTTGATATATCATTATTGCCATAATCCAATCTTGAAACCATGTTTTTCATTCGCTCTGATCCAACTCTTCTGGCTAATTCCTGATAATACCAGACACAGGAATATTTAATTGCTCTTTTTAAAGACAAATCTTCGTACCAATGTTTGAAAGGTTCATTTGTTAATTGAAAAGTATCTCTGGGATGAAGAATACTATCATATTTAATTACAAAGCCTGTATCGGCTATTACTCCTGTCTCCAACCCAATCAAAGAGTTGGGAATCTTAAATGTTGAGCATGGAGAAAACCTTTTTTTACATTGCTCAGAATTGTATTGAAAATAATGATCCGTTTTTAAATCATAAATACTGAATCCACCAACAAAATTACCATAATAGGAATTGAGGTCAAGGGTGTCAATCTTTTGACCAATTGAATTAAAAGTCAATAAAACAAAACTGAAAGTTAGTAAATATTTCATTCGAAGCTCCTTTTAAGTGACATATAACGATCCGCAGCGACACACAGTAGGCGGCTTAGAATTATTAATCTGTCTTGAAAGCACAAGTTAGAAAAGAAGAATTTAGCGTCCAATTTGTACCATCCCGCCAGTTGTGGGTAGGTACTGTTTGAGGGCGTTATTCTATCTTTTCATGCTCTAAATACTGAATCCATTGTTGTTCCAGGGCGTTTTTTGATAAACCATATATAATTTCAATATTTTCAGGCTTCTTTATCAGTAAAACCAATTTATCAATACCATATGTAACAATCAGGAATTCAACTATCGTTCCAGAGAATGCATAACCATTCATTTTGCCAAATTCCATATCCGATGCTGCATCAAGTTCCGTCCATGTTGGCGGTGCTTTTTTCAACAAGCTTGATTCTACATATTTTCGAGTATGGTCATTTATCTGACCTGATTCATACAGAGCATATCCTTCACTAAGCCATTTTGGTAATGCAGCAATCCCTTTTTCTCCTACTGCATAATATATCGCCATATGCACAAACTCATGGACAATCACCTGCATAAGAGATTCATAGGTATGAACCGTCCCCGGATTCAATGGTGATACCATCATTAAGTCATCACCATGGCAGGTTCCAACAACCCAGTCAGGTGCATCTGGCTGATTTATTGCCACATGAAAGGCCTTAACATTTGGGTAAACTCTCACATTGTTTTTTTTGTCAATTTGTATTCCTATATGGTTCATAATTTTGGAGTAGTTATTCTCTAAAGTTATTGCAAGTGAATCTAAAACTTTAATGTCACCTTTGGTAGAATAAAAATTGAAATGCTGACTCTCTTTAACAAAATTCAGTGAGTCGATATTTTGTCCGATTAATCTCGGTATTGTTAAAAGCACAAACATTCCTATCGAAAATCTATGCAAAACTACACGGCTTATTTTCATCCTCATGGTTTTAATATTTTGTTAGTCTGTTATGATTATCAGATATTCCTATGCCGGCGTGTCAATAGCATTAATACCCGTTAAAGGTGGCGATATGGTTACTTTGCGCGGGCAGCGTAAAAGTACATTAAATAATTATATCCTACGCATTGCTCTGTTTGTAATCCGCCTTGGAAAGCTTCCGGAACAGATCGATCCTGAGGAGATTAACGAATACCATGTCGCACTGGCCCGTAGTCCCAAATCATCTTCGCGCAGCAGTTTAAGTATATGGTTTACTGACTGCGCTATTAAAAGACAAGATGCTCATCATAAAAGTATTGCCCGGAATACGCTCGCCAAGTCGCATCATCCAAAGCCAAACCAATGCCATTGCTTAATGCCTTTCTAAAATGCCGTCTGTTCTGCACTGAAAGGGAAAACTATGCCATCATGTCCCTTAAAAATATCAAAACCATTCATTTATAGCACTATTCTATCAGAACCAGATAACTTTAGTTACCTCAAATTCATTAATACCTTCAACCACAACAGCCGATTTTCCTCTGAATTATATCAATAACTGCCCGTAAGTACATAGCCTGTTAAGGGATGTAGTTCAACATGTACTCATCGCCGGGTCATGCAGACTGCTCAGAGTCCTATTTATTATGGCGCGTTTATTTTTTCAATTCGTTTGGTTTCTGTGTCGAATAAAATCAACCAATACACTTTCCTTATCCCAATTTGTCCTTAATTCACCAACGTTCTCTAAGGCAAATTGAGTCAAAATGGAATCGCTGATAACCTCACGATTTTTGCTATCGCTCAATGATGAAATTATCGCATGAGGCGTACGAAATAATCCCCAAGGAATTCCCCACCACCCAAGCAAAGCGGTAGTAATCATTGCATTATTTCTTTTTCTATCAGCACAGGCGTGACATAAGATTAATGGAGTCTTTTTGTAATGAGTAAAAACTATAAAACTCTTAACTTCACGAATAAACGTCCCAATCAACGGAGAATTGCTCTGTCCACAATCAGGACATGCCAATTTTTTGATTTTTGATTTTAATTCTTTCAGCTCAGATTCAGTCAACTCTTTTGCTTGAGCCTCAATCCCTTTATTCAAGTTGGAATCTAATCCACGTTTTTTGATTTCCTCTTTTAAAATTGCAACAACATCAGGGTCTAAAGAACCAATCTCATTTTTAGCCAAATGCTCAATTTTGTAATCATCAAATTCAGAATAATTTTTTCTAATCTGTTCTAAATCTATCCCCATATTTTATTAAGTGTTGAATTGTCTTTTTTAAATGCGCCATAACGGTGGCGGTATTAAATCGTTGGGAATTGCGGGCTACTTTCCTGTCCGGTTCATCGAACTTGATGCGTGGCAGAAAATTTGAATAACCACATAATCCCCAATGTTTTATACCGCGTGTTGAACTAAACCCCACCTGCCCGAAATAGCTTTATCAAAAATACCAAATTCTATATCAATAACTGCCCGTAAGTACATAGCCTGTTAAGGGATGTAGTTCAACATGTACTCATCGCCGGGTCATGCAGACTGCTCAGAGTCCTATTAATTAGGCGTAGTTTTTTTCTTCTTGAAATCATCTTTCGGAATGTAGTTAGATGGGAATTCCTTTTTTCCTTTTGAATCCAATCTACCAATAATAGTTTCTATAGATGATTTACTTAATTCAAGACTTGGTCTAAGGTGTAAATGCTCACGAGAGCCGATAGGCAAATATTTATCGTCAACATCCTCTTGGTCTAATTCCGCTAAATAAACAAGCTGTTTCGCGAGTGATTTTAAACCTTCTGAATCGCCATGAATTAATATTTCATTCCATTTTGTAATTTCACCATCAAAGTCATCCTCATTTTCAATCACTTTAATATCAAGATGTCCATCTATCTCAAATCCTTTATTACTGCGATATTTCATTCTATTCAGATAAGTTCTTATTTTGTATCATATTGGTATTTTCTCAATTCGTAATCAACAAATTCATCATCTGTCATCTTCAGGTGGGTTCTAAAATTTCATTTTTTCGACATTTCTAATTGAATGCCAATAGTTATTACCATTATGATTAGGTAAAATAATACAATTCCATCAGATAATATTCCATATTTGTTTGAAAAATATAATATTTCATGTAAAATATTTTCAAAATATGGTTATATAATCATGTATTACAGTGTTTTATATAGCGAATAGCTTTAATCTACATACTTGTTCAAATCGAAAAAGATTATATGTCAAGTTGATCAGTCCAATTATTCCAGTTGCCCTCGCTATTCCAACGGATCGGACATACAACCCGTTCATGCTTTGCTCCATAAATCCAAACACATGTTCAACGCGAACCCTTGTTTTCGATTTTATTCGATTTTCCTCTATTTGCTTCTTTGTTAATGGGGTGCCTCTGTAGCTTTTTTCGTGGACCTTGTTTTTGAGCCTGTATTTCCTGATTGTTTTCTTCTGCTTTTCGCCTGTGTAGGCGCTGTCTGCGTATAATGCCTGGCCCCTGTCTTTTTTATCCAGTAACTCATCTAATGCCTGCGAATCATGTACTGAAGCATCTGTTACTACAAATGTGTTGATAAACTTGCTTTTGGAGTCCACTTTTGCATGGTTCTTATAACCATAATACCTCTCTCCATTTTTCTTTGTCCAACGTGCATCAATATCTTTGTGCCGTTTTTTGGCAGGTTGGTCTTTCCACAAACCATCACCTTCTCCATTTTTTATCTTTTCGTTCTCCTCTCGTGTATTGCGTTGGCGGGGTGCTATGGTAAAGCTTGCATCAATTAATTTCCCTTCATTAAAGATCAGGTTCTTCTCCTCCAGAAACTGCAGGAATTGTGCGAACAACAGCTCTACAATTCCTTTCTTTGTTAACTTCTCCCTAAATGCCCAAACCGTTTTTTCGTCAGGTACCTTATCACCAGTTTCCAGTCCTAAAAAAATTTTAAAGCTTGTCCGGTCTAATATCTGGTACTCCACCTGACAGTCGCTAAGGCCATAATAGCGTTGTAATATCATTATTTTAAACATCAACACAACATCAAAAGGTTTTGCCCCTGCATTGCTCTTCTTTTCTGTATTCAGAAGATTGGGTTCAAGCATTGGACGAAATTTCTCAAAGTCTATCACCATACTAATTCTTTCCAATGGATTACCCTTGGCCGATAAGTAGGATATCGCATTCTCTTCATCAAATAGTCCCTTTTTCCCTTTTGTTTTGAATTGATGATTTGCCATTGGCTTTTTGTCTTATTTGTTAGGTAAATATAAAACTATTTATTTGAATAGCAATGATTTAAATTATAGAACTCCCCTTCAATAATATCTTTGAGAATCTTTATAGTTTGCAAAGTCATTGTTTCTAAAAAAGTACGTAATCTCATAATGAGTTATTGGATGTTCTAGATCCTCAAGCTTAATTCTTGTATATCGTTTTCTTGATTTTGGGTATTGATTCCATAATCGTTTATAGTTATCATATTGATTGTCAGTAATTTTATCAATTAATCTACTTAATAAATCCGTTGGTATCAGATATCCATCTAAATCCAAGAAATAATTCTTGATTTTAATATGAAAATTTTCTTTCGGTTCAAGTTGATGTTCTGTCATCAGAAGACGTCTTTCTTAAAATTAAGCACTGCCTTGGTAATAAGAAACATAGGGCATTTCAATGCTTCTACTTATCAAGTTACCCAGTCGCTTATTAAATGTTATATGCTTCAATTTCAACAATTTCATCTCAAAGTTTCTTATTACATGTTGTGTGCTTTAATTATTCTTTTCCAAGTAATATATTAATCCGTTCTTTTGAACTCAATACATTATAAATCCAAAGTCCAATATTTACATCTTCATCCAATTCCGAATACCAAAGCGTTGAAACAGGTTCGTCGTCTTGTCTATAATCAATGGTCTCTCGCTTTCCATTTTTTTCAACATAAAGCTTACAAATTGAGTTTATTTCATCAAAACCGACTTTTGTATTGTTGTCAAATTCAATAGTCTGGTTATTTAAATGAACAAATATTTTATCATCATTTGTTGTAAATAGCGCAATAATTGCATCATTTATGATGTCATATAATCCACAGGTAACGGTTTCCGAATTTATTCCATTTTCGAGTTCCGTCAACACTTGCAAATCTGTTGATACTTGAGCTCCCTTAAAATATTGATTTAACTTTCTTAAAATCATTCTTGCCAATTCTTCAAAGGTTGCGGTGGTCCAGCATTTCCAATCATGTCACCACCAAACTTAATTACATCAAATAGTCTTGTTACCGAGCAATTTAATTCATCCTGATTGCAATAATATCCTATTATCTTACCGTATTCTTTGTAATCAGATAAATTGAATCCATCTTCAATATCGTTGTACCAAATTACTTTCTTTCCACAAATTGCTACAACCCAAAATCCACCTCCTAAATCTCCATACTGAGGTTCTGACCATTTTTCCGGGTCAATTTTAATCAATTCCCAAAAATTCCGAAGTTCACCATTCAAATCCGATTCAGTTTTAAGAATCTCGTCGTATAGTTCATTTAATTCTATAGGTTTCCATTCTTGCATTGCAGTCTGATATTTTTGCGCCTAACGGTTTGCATGTGAATAGTAGCCGATTACATGGCACGTTCCTGTCAAGATAAAAGAAAGCTGTAGCAGGCTACAACCCTTGAAATTACAACTATCACGCCTATTTTGTATATACATTGTTGAACTAAACCCCGCCAGCGCGGGATAGCCTTTTCAAAAATACCAGATTCTTTCCGTTATTCACGAATTATCCACAAAAAAATTCTTATAAAAGAAAGAGATCGGGTATTACCATTGTGGAACAGGCCATTAAGGCTGTATTAAAACGACCACAACCATTAGAAACAAACCCACAACGAATTGAACGACTACATGGTATAAACCCCTGTATCTGCCTCTTTTGTAAAAAAAGCAAGATGGTCATCGTAAAAGTATTGCCCGGAATAAGCTCACCAGATATGATCGTCAAAACCCAAACCCATGCAAGTGCTTAATCCCTTTCCAAAATGCCTCCTGTTTTGCGCGGAAAGGGCAAACTATGCCATCAGGTAACTAAAAAAATCAAAACCATTCATTTATAGCACTATTCTATCAGAAACAGAAAACTTTAGTTACCTTAAATTCAGTAATACCTTCAACCACAACAGCCAATTTTCCGCTGAATTATATCAATAACTGCCGGTAAGTACATAGCCTGCTATAGGATGTAGTTCAACTTGTACTCATTGCCGGGTCTTGCAGACCGCTCAGAGTCCTATTTATTGTGAACAGTGCTTTATTGCTCCTTTTTCAGGATTTCTTCAATCTGTGATTTATTGTCTGGAAGATAATTTGATGCAACATCCCAAAGTATTTCATAATCGATGCCGAAATACTCATGTAATATTTTGTTTCTCATCAAATACATTTCCTCCCAGGGAACCATTGGATATTTATCCTTGATTTCCAGAGGCATATTTTTAGAAGCCTCTCCAATAACCTCAAAGTTTCGAATAACAGCATCCACAGTTTTATAATCATGCTTAAAATCAATAAAACTTAATCCATTGATATATTCAGCAACTCTGTTCATTGACAATAACATGTCATCAAGAAATAACCTGTATGTACGGTCTTTCCTTTTCATTAAACGTAATTGATTTGTTTCAAGATTGAATCTTTGATTTGAATCTTAAGAGCGTTCTTTGTTACCAGATCAATTTTCCTTTTGAATATACTTTCAAGATACAATTCAAGTGAAAAGAATTTCCATCCGATAGGCCTCTCCAACTCAACAAGTATATCAATATCACTGTCTTCATTGAAGGTATTGTCCGAGAATGAACCAAACAAACCAATTTCCTTCACAGCGAAATCTCTGTACAAGGTTGGTTTCAAGTCTCTCAAACGAGACAATATATCATCTTTATTAATCATAAAGCAAATATACGAATTCTCTGCTTATTATCGAAGTGACTGATTTTCTTAGCATTGTTCACAACGGCTTGTATAAGAATAGTAACCGATTGCGGGTTTCATCTGAGGTGGTCTAAAAAAACTGGACAGAAAAATTAAATTTTTAATTTTATGACCTATGAAAAAGATCAGACGGAAATTCAGTTCATCATTTAAATCAGAGGTGGCCCTTGAAGCGATCAAAGGCATTAAAACCATTTCAGAGATATCACAACATTATGAACTTCATCCGGTTCAAGTAACCCAATGGAAGAAGGAATTTTTAGCTCACTCATCGGAGGTG
>Ga0209417_1003393_pt1 | contig 21455 bp, 16 predicted proteins | sample RifGroF2_FD_184002 | JGI IMG/M metagenome (GOLD analysis project Ga0209417, IMG submission 184002) | Groundwater microbial communities from Rifle, Colorado, USA - Groundwater F2 (SPAdes) (version 2) | ecosystem: Environmental > Aquatic > Deep subsurface > Groundwater | place: Rifle, Colorado... | reverse complement strand
CGGTGATGGAGATGGCCGCGAAGATGGACGCCGGCACCATCCTTTCCCAAGCCGCGATCCCGATCCTCGATGCCGACGACGTCGGCACGATCGAAGCGAAACTCGGCATCCTTGGTCGCGATCTGTTGCTTGCGACGCTTCCCAAGGTGTTTGACGGCACGCTGCACGGCGTCCCGCAGGATGAGTCGAAAGTCACCTTCGCCTACAACATCAAAGCCGAGGAAGAGAAAATCGATTTCAACGGGTCGATGAAGAACGTCTTCGACCACGTCCGGGCTTTCCGTCCGTGGCCGACCGCATACGCCGTCATCGGCGGGATCAAAATCATCTTCCATTCCGTCCGGAAGGTTCCGGATCCGCTTGGCGTCTATGCGCACGCCGCAAACGGCGAAATCGTCCGGGTGGGGAAAAACTTCATCTGGATCAAGGTCGCCGACGGTCTCATCGAGCCGCTTTCGATCCAGCCTTCCGGTAAAACCCGGATGGATGCCGGAAGCTATCTGAACGGTTCCGGCAAGACGGTCCTGGCGATCGGGAAGATCTTCGATTGATTGCAAAAATTACACCTTTATTATGGTATAATAGATATTTAGAAAACCGTCATTCGAATGACGGCGAGGAGGACGGAATTGTCCATGAACAGACAGAAAAACCTCTATTCGAGAGATGAAATGTTTCGCATCAACGTCGCCAAGCTCGAAGAACGCGGCGTGACGGTCGATGACATCGCCGCGATCGCCTTGCGGCAGCAGTCACGTTGGAATCCGGCCATATCTCTGCAGGAATGCAGAGAATCCGTGGAGAAGATCCTGTCGCTCCGCGATGTTTTCCATTTGCTTCTGCTCGGCGCCGAGATCGACCGCCTGACGGAAGAAAAGGCATTCCATGGACCGATCCAGGAAATCCTCGCATCCGACCTCGGTCTGTTCGGCATCGACGAATTGTTCGGACTCGAACTCGCCGGTCTGTATGGAACGATCGGCAAGACCAACTTCGGCGACATCGACGTCAACAAGCCCGGCATCGTCGCCGTTTTGAACGACCTCGGCAAGCATGATGGAAAATCCTGCCACACGTTCCTCGACGACATCGTCGGCGCCATCGCCGCCGCCGCGTCGACGCGCGTCGCCCAGGTCGAGAACGAAATCGAAGCACGCCGCGATCCCACGATCGTGGATCAGCCCAAACTGTTCTGACCCCAGAGGGGTTAAACGGGACGGAAGGAGGTGAGGTCCGATGGATGAACGTGAAAAGGCGCTGGACGCATTCTTCCGCAAGAACGACAGTTCGCAGAAAAAAAAGTATGTGAAGGAAGCGAAAACCGCCGCCGACGACGGCAAAATCGACGCGTATTTCGAAGAAGTCGCCGCCAAAAAAGAACCCATCCGCAAGTCGAAGCTGGATAAAATCTTCGAATTTTTCAAGATGACCTCCTTCAAAAACAAGTTCGACGAGAAAAAGGTGGCTTCGAACCGGCGCCAGATCGAAGTCGAAGGCAAGACCAAGTTCACGCTGTTCTGGAATCGCCTCGTGCAGTTCTTCATCAGCCGCTTCAGTTTCGAATCCGGGGTCGACATCCTCGACGAAACCTCGGTTTTGTATCGGCGCAACCTCGTCATCAAGAACATTCTTTGGATCACCAACATCGTGTTCATGCTCTTCACGATCATCGGCTCCGAGGGAACCAACATCTCCACCAACATCATCATCGCCATCGTCATTTTTCTCGTCATGTTCTTCACCAACATGTCGATCAAGAAGATGATCCACGGCGATCCGAAGTCGATGCAGAAGCAGGCGATGGCGGAATACATGTCGGGCGTCTATATCCTTTTGATGGCGATCACCGTGTACATCAAGCTGAAACTCACGCTCGATCTCTCGGGAACCGCGACGGAAGGGTTCTTTTCGATTACGATGGCCGGATACTCGCTCATCTACTTCGCGCTCGTCGTGCTCGCCCTCTATCAGGACTCCCGGCTGCTCTCGGTGATGTTCAAGATCACGATGATCGCGATGACGATCATCCATATCCTCGTCCTGTATCCGCTGTATCAATACGGCGACATCGTCAGCCTGTGGGAGCACATCCGCGGTCCGGTCATCACCGATCTTTTGCTCCGTACGCTCGTGCTCGTCGTCTTCATGATCGCGCTTTATTCGACGGCGCGCATCACCGAGGACATGAACAACAAACGCAAGGAAGAACTGATCAAGCGCCGTTCGATGGAGAAGGACTTCAAGTCCGTCGTCTCCGACGTGTTTGACGTCATTTCGGTCTACAAGCGCAACAACTCCGAACTCGAGGAATCGCAGAAGGCCGCCGCGGTCCGCCGCGTCGCCGAACTGGCGGGACGGCTCGGTAACTACCTCGGTTATTCGCCGTCGCTTTGCAAGGAAATCTTCGACTTCTCGACGATCCACGTCGACAAGAAGGAAGCTTTGTCGCTTACCGATTATGAACAGAAGGATGTTCTCGATGAGGCCGACTTCCGCAAGATCCGCGAAAAGACGATCATCGGATCGGTCATCATCAAGCGGCTTCAGCTCGAGCAGAAGGGCGAGGAAATCGTCCGCGCCCATTTCGAGAAGACCGCCGACGCCGATTTCATCAAGGAAATGAATTCGATCCAGAACAACCGCGAGTCGCAGGTCATCCTGCTCGCGGAGATCTACGAAATCCTGCGTCAGGACCGGAATTACAAGCGCGGCCTCAAGCACGCCCGCGCCATCGATCTTCTCCAACTCGAATTCTATCCGTATTTCGATTCGCAGATTCTCGACCGCTTCGTCAAGTACACCGACGACTTCGAGGCATTATATTACAAAGCGACCCAAGCGTAAGGAGCGAAAAACATGTATAAATACTTTACTTCAGAATCGGTCACCGAAGGCCACCCCGATAAGATCTGCGATCAGATCAGCGACGCGATCCTCGATGCGATCCTGACCGACGATCCCGATGCCCGCGTCGCCTGCGAAACGGTCGTGACGACCGGCATCGTCCTCGTCGCCGGCGAAATCACGACAAAAACCTACGTCGACATCCAGAAAATCGTCCGCCAGACCGTCGCCGACATCGGCTACACCCGTGGCAAATACGGCTTTGACGCCGACAACCTCGCCGTCCTCGTCTCGATCAACGCCCAGTCCCCCGACATCGCCCGTGGGGTCGACGAAACCGTCCAGCACGAACAGGGCGCCGGCGACCAGGGCATGATGTTCGGATACGCGATCAACGCGAACCCGGAGATGATGCCGTGGCCGATCCTGCTTTCCCACAAGCTCGCCCGCCGGCTCGCCGAAGTGCGCAAGACCCGCGTGATGCCCTATCTGCGTCCGGACGGAAAAACCCAGGTTACCTGTCAGTTCGACGAGGCGGGTAAACTGGTCCGCATCGCCTCGATCATCGTGTCCTGCCAACACGCCCCCGAAGTCGGTCAGGATACGATCAAGGCCGACATCAAGAAGCATGTCATCGGCGCCGTCATCGACCCGAAACTGATCGACGATAACACCACGATCCATGTCAATCCGACCGGACGATTCGTCATCGGCGGCCCTGCCGGCGATTCCGGGCTCACCGGCCGCAAGATCATCGTCGATTCCTATGGCGGCTCCGCCCATCACGGCGGCGGCGCCTATTCCGGCAAAGACCCGTCCAAGGTCGACCGCAGCGCGGCCTACGCCGCCCGCTGGGTTGCGAAGAACATGGTCGCCGCCGGGCTCGCCGACGAGATGGAAATCCAGATTTCCTACGCCATCGGGATCCCCGAACCGACGTCGATCGGCGTGGACACCTTCGGGACCGGAAAATTACCCGAAGCCGAATTGATCGCAATCATCCGGAAGCACTTCGACCTGCGTCCCCGGCACATCATCGACGCGCTCGGACTGAAGCGTCCGATCTATCGCCAGACCGCCGCCTACGGGCACTTCGGAAGGCTCGACCTCGATCTGCCGTGGGAACGGCTGGACATGGTCGACGTCCTGAAGCCTTATGTTCGCTGAGGGGGTGGTCGCCATGCCGGTTCTCGCCGTCGACATCGAACTCATCATCGAAATTTCCCTTTTGGTGTTCGTCCTCATCCTCGCGATCGTCATCGCTTCGATCTTCATCTATCGCGATCTGAAGAAGTCCTACAAGGAAGTCTGGAAACAGCAGTCGAAGTTTGACATCGAACTTCGCAAAACTTATAATCTCGTCTCGAAGCTGGTCCGCGATCCGGCCTTCGACAAATACCGCGACGCGGTCGTCAAAGACCTCTCGCACGATGAAAAGAAGGAACTCCTCCTGCTCGTCGATTCCGCCTATGCGTCGATCGACGCCACCGATCCGGACAACCGTTATGTCGTCGAGACGTTTTTGAACCTGCAGGAGATTCGCGTGTCGCTTGATGCGAAGGCGCTTTCCTACAACAAGAAAATCTCCTTCTTCCCGTTCAACCTGTTCTCGAAAGTCTTCCACATGACCGAACTGCAGCACTATACGCCCCACCAATGAGAAAAGGATTCGGCCGAGGCTGAATCCTTCTCTGTTTTCAATGGAGTCAAAGACTCCTCGTAGCCTTCGAACCCTGCCGGGTGTCGCGGCGGCGCAATTCCTTGTCGATTTCGTTTTGCACGACGAATTTCTTTTTCGTCCATTCGGGCGCGATCAGCAAAGCCGCCGGAGCATCGCCGGTCAGACGATGAATCACGACGTCCGGCGGCAACAGTTCGAGCTGGTCGCAGACGATCGAAACGTATTCGGTGAGCGTGAGGAGCGGGAATGGATCGGCTGCGTACCGCGCGCCGACCGCGGTTCCATTCATCACGTGGAGCATGTGGATCTTGACCCCGGCGACGCCCAAAGCGGCCACGTGCCGGATCGTCTCTCGCATCATTTCGGGCGTCTCGTCCGGCAAGCCGTCGATCACGTGTGCGACGACGGGGATGCGGGCGCTGCGCAGACGCACGACGGCATCGTCGAAATCGTCCGTCGCGTAGCACAGGTTCATCGCCGCCTGGGTGCCGGGATGGATCGTCTGAAGACCGAGTTCGACGGTCACGTCCGTTTTCGAAGCGAGTTCCTTCAGGACCGCGACGACGGCGTCATCAAGACAGTCCGGCCGTGTTCCGACGTTGAGCCCGACGATGTCGGGGTCGAGGTTGATCGCCGATTCATAGAGTTCCTGCAGATGCTTTGGGTCGGCGTAGGTGTTCGTGAACGCCTGGAAGTAGACGATATACTTGCCATCGGGCCATTTGCGCTTCATCAGCGCAAGCCGTTCGGAAAACTGATCCGCCAGCTGGCGGGTGCGGTCGCCGGCGAAATCGCCGGATCCGCGGAGCGAACAGAAGGCGCAGCCGCCGGTGCCTTTGGCGCCGTCGCGGTTCGGGCAGGTGAAGCTGCCGTCGAGCGCGATCTTGAACGTCTTCTTGCCATAACGGGTCGAAAGTTCGTCCGTGAGCGTATGGTATCGTTTCGTTTCCGGCGGTTTTCGCATCCTCATCACCCGAACTTCATTATAGCATAATATGATGTTTCGGGACACGCTCGGGAATGGGTCATGGTATAATAGAAATTTGGAAAGGGGCGATTTCATGTACAAGATTTTGACCGACGGCTTGCTGCACCCGCGTCAACTGCTCGCATACCGCAACAAATCCGGCTGGTTCGTTCTCGCCTTTTTCGCCCTGCTCGCGGTTTTCGCGACGATCGGTCAGGGGATGTTTTACGTGTCTTATGGCCAAAACTCCGATTTTCTCCCGGCGAATACCGCCTGTGAATACGTCGGCGGCACGCTTCTCTGCGACGACGCGGGACACGACTATACCGAACCGCTCGACTTCTTCGGCAGCGACGCCTATTTCCTCCCGTCCGGCGTCGATGTCGCAACCATCGGCCTCGCCGCCGGGACGGCGCTCGTCTTCCAGGATGAATATGTCGCCTTCTTCTCCGAAGGCGAAGGGTTGATGTCGATCGACCTCACGCCGGCGCTCGCCGCCGGAGGCGACCTTGCGGATATCATGACGACCTACACGACGGTGTTCCTGGTGATGACGATCTTCGCCGCCTTCCTCGGCAACATCCTGTTGCTTGCGGCCTTCACGCTCATGTCGGCGATGCCGCTGGTCCGCCTCCGCGGGTTTTTACGCTTCAAGAAAGCCTATACCGTGCTCGCGTTCGCATCCGTTCCCTTCGCGCTCGTGCTCACCTTCAACAACATCCTCGGTCTTCCCGAATGGGCGTTCATGATTTTGATGTTCGTCTCCTTCCGCTCTTCCTTCGTCGTCATCCGGGAACTGTTCGAACAGGCCTATACCTATCTCAACCCCGACGCTCCCGCCCCTTCGGACGATCGCGCCGCTTTCGAAGAGGACGATAGCGAAGACGAACCGGAACGCGTCGCCAGACGTCCGAAAGAGTCGGACGAGGACGACAACGACGACGATCGTTCCTAGAACGCGGTTGCATTCCCAATCGCCGTGTGCTATAATGTCGATAATGGTGAAGAACCGGAACCAGTAAGACGATTTTCCTCTGTAGCGAGCCGATGGTTGGTGCGAATCGGCGGGGGCATCGTTTGAAACTCGTCCGGGGAGCCGGTCGCCCGCAACCAGGGAGGGCGATCCGCAGGTCGGCGTTAACGGCATAGTGCCGGAGCAATCCGGAATCAAGGTGGCACCACGGTCATTCGATCGTCCTTCAGCGAAGGGCGATTTTTTATTTTTTCAGGAGGTTCCTTATGAGTGCGTTCATCCCCACGTTCGATCATCACGACATCGAGAAGAAATGGCAGGATCGCTGGTATCAAAGCGATGTTTTCCACGCCGTCGATTTCGACAAGAAACCCAAATGGTACTCGCTCGTCGAGTTTCCCTATCCGTCCGGAGCGGGGATGCACGTCGGCCACATCCGCGCCTTCTCGTCGCTTGAGGTCATCTCCCGCAAGCGCCGCATGGAAGGCTATAACGTGCTCTTCCCGATCGGCTTCGACGCCTTCGGCCTGCCGACCGAGAACTATGCGATCAAGACCGGAATCCACCCCCGCGTCGTGACCGACGACAACATCAAGACGTTTACGAAGCAACTCCAGGCCACTGGCTTCAGCTTCGACTTTTCGCGCGTCGTCGATACCACCGATCCGGACTATTACCGCTGGACGCAGTGGATCTTTCTGCGCATGTATGAACGGAACCTCGTCTACAAGTCGAAAGCCTACGTCAATTTCTGCCCGAGCTGCAAGGTCGTCCTTTCCAATGAGGAGTCCCAGGGCGGCCAATGCGACCGCTGCGGCACCGACGTCGTCCAGAAGGACAAGGACGTCTGGTTCCTCCGCATCACCGCCTACGCCGACAAGATCCTCGACGGCCTCACCGCATTCGAGGCGTCCAACCGCATCAAGGTCGAAGAGGAAAAATGGATCGGCCAGTCGAAGGGAGCCTTCATCGATTTCGCGATCGACGGCTCTTCCGATAAGATCAAGGTCTTCACCACCCGCCCCGATACGATCTACGGGGCGACCTTCATGGTCGTCGCTCCCGAACACGCCGTCGTCACGGCCGTCCTGCCGCGCGTCAAAAACGCCGACGACATCCATCGTTATCGCGAGAATGCGAAGAAGAAGAGCGAATTCGAACGCATCGAGATGAACAAGACGAAAACCGGCGTCCGCCTCGAAGGCGTCGACGCGATCAATCCGCTCACCGGCAAGTTCATCCCGATCTTCATCGCCGACTACGTCATGATCACCTACGGTACCGGCGCGATCATGGCCGTCCCGGGCCATGACGACCGTGACTACGAGTTCGCGAAGAAGTACGACCTTCCGATCGTCGAAGTCATCCAGGGCGGGAATCTCGCCGAAGCCGCCTTCACCGACGTCGAAACCGGAACGCTCGTCAACTCCGGCATCCTCGACGGTCTTTCCGTCGCCGATGCGAAGGCGAAGATCATCCGCCATCTCGAAGATCAAAACCTCGGGAAGGCGGCAACCCAGTACAAGATGAAGGACTGGGCGTTCAATCGCCAGCGCTATTGGGGCGAACCGATCCCGCTCGTGTATTGCGACAACTGCGGCGTCGTCCCGGTCCCGTATGACGAACTGCCCGTCCGCCTGCCGATGGTCGAACGGTTCGAACCGACCGAAACCGGCGAAAGTCCGCTGTCGAACATCGACGCGTTCGTGCAGTGCAAGTGCCCGAAGTGCGGCGGCCCCGCGCGCCGTGAAACCGATACGATGCCGCAATGGGCGGGTTCGAGCTGGTACTTCCTGCGTTATATGGATCCCAACAACCAAGCCGCCTTCGCCGCGCCCGCCAAGCTCCAGTACTGGGACCGCGTCGACTGGTACAACGGCGGGATGGAACACGTCACCCGCCACCTCATCTACTCGCGGTTCTGGAACCAGTTTCTGCACGACGAAGGCCTCGTTCCCAACGCCGAACCCTACAAGAAACGCACCGCCCAGGGGCTGATCCTCGGCTCCGACGGCGAGAAGATGTCGAAATCGCGGGGCAACGTGGTCAATCCGATGGAAATCATCGATGAATACGGCGCCGATACGCTCCGCATGTTCATCCTCTTCATCAGCGACTACGAACTGCCGACGCCGTGGAACGAAAACGGCCTCAAGGGCTGTCGCCGCTACCTCGACAAGCTCTGGCGCTTCCAGGAGAAACTTTCCGCCTCCCAGGCCTATTCGCCGGAACTCGAGAATCTCATGAACCGCACCGTCAAGGGCGTCGGCGACGACCTCGAAGCGATGAAATTCAACACCGCGATCGCCAAACTGATGATCCTCGCGAACGAGGCCGCTTCGCTCGAACGGATCACCCGGAAGGATCTTGAAACGCTGACCCTGATCACCTATCCGTTCGCACCGCACATGACCTCCGAACTCTGGGAAGCCCAGGGATACGCCGGCGATCCCGGGACCCATCCGTGGCCGACCTATGATGTCGCGAAACTCGCCGACGACGTGATCGAGGTCGTCGTCAACGTCAACGGGAAGGTCCGCGACCGGCTCATGATTTCCGCCACCGCGACGGAGGATGAAATGAAGTCCGCCGCCCTCGCGCTGCCGAAAATCATCGAGATGATCGGTGCGAACCCGATTCGAAAAGTCATCGTCGTTCCCAAGAAACTCGTCAACATCGTCCTCTGAAGCAAGCAAATCGCCCGTTCTCACGTAACATGTGAAACGGGTGATTTTTATGAAAGAGTACGTGGATCGGAAACCGCCGGGGACATCGGTCGCCGTCCCGGGGATCGCCAACGGGATCTGCCAGCGGTGCCTGACGGAAGTCCCCGAAGGCGTCTATGACGAATGGGGGAAACGGTATTGTCGCGCCTGCCTGACGTTCGGTCACGTGAATGAAACGACCCTGCTCTACCGCCAGGACCGGCCACTCACGCCGGTGTTGCATCGGCTCGTCCCGGCGTTTCCGCCAACGGCCGAACAGAAGCTCGCCGGCGCCTACGTGAGGGACCGGATCGTCCCCGGCGGACGCGGGTTCGTCCATGCCGTGTGCGGCGCGGGCAAAACGGAAATCCTATACGAAGGAATTCTTCACGCGCTCAACACGGGGTTCCGCGTCTGCGTCGCGATCCCCCGCCGCGACGTCGTGCGCGAACTCGCGGAACGGCTTTCGCCGATCTTCCCGGACACCTCGATCAAGGCCCTCTATCAGGGGTCCCGCGACGACGCCGGAGCCCATCTCCTCGTTGCGACGATCCATCAGCTGATCAACTACCATCAGGAGTTCGACCTGGTCGTGATCGACGAGGCCGACGCCTTTCCCTTCCGCGGCGATACGTTCTTGCACGGCATCGTCAAGAAGGCGATGAAACCGGACGCCGCCCTGATCGAGATGTCGGCGACGCCGCAGGACGGAAAACCGAAAGACGCCTATTTTCTCCCCGCCCGGTTCCACCGCCGTCCGCTCGACGTGCCCATCGTCGCATATATCGACGGACTCGTCGCAACGCTTCAGAACAAGACGATTCCTGCCGCCGTACACAACTGGCTTCGGGGCGTCAAACCGCCGCGGAAGGCGATGCTCTTCGTTCCCGACATCGCCTATGGATGCCTGCTTTCGGAGTTGCTTGCGCGGTACGGATTTCGGGTGACGAACGTCTCGAGCCAGGAAGCCGCCGCACCCCTTCGGATCCGCGCTTTCCGCGAAGGCAAGGTCGATCTCATCGTCACCACGACCTTGCTCGAGCGCGGCGTGACGTTTCGCGACACGGATGTCGCGGTGTTTTCCGCGGAGCGCGGGATCTTCACCAAAAATGTCCTGATCCAGATGGCCGGACGGGTCGGAAGACATCCCGAAGCCCCGACGGGGGAGATCCGTTTCTTCGCGGAAATCGCTTCGGCGGACATGATGCGCGCGATTCGCGCGGTGGAAGCCGCGAACGCCGTCGCGCACCGCCGCGGCCTCATCGACGATGATCTGTGAATTGTGTCAAAAACCATTCGGAGGACGGATCACGTTTGCGACGCTCTTCCGCGCTCCCCGGTTCTGCCCGCGCTGTCTGAAGCGATATGCGCCGGGTTCGCATGCGACCGCGGTGCCGATCGATGGCGGACTGGTCCGCTACACGTTCGTTTATGACGAGGAAAACGCCGACCATCATCTTACCGTGCTGTTGTCCGATCGTCTCGGTCCGCTCTTTCTGGAGGCTTCGGACTGGGATCGCGCCGGCGCGGTCACCGTCTTGCTCGAAGCCGCCGAGGCGGCGACGATCGATTCCTGGTTTGCGGCGATCGCGGCATTTCGGGACGTGCGTTTCTTTTCGCTCTTCCGCGTCGAACTCGATCAATTTGAGGACCTGTTTCAGAATCTTTCCGAAAAGACCGTAAAAAACATGCGTACCATTTACAAACATCACAATTTTGCGGTAAAATGAAGATGCAACAAATACATCAAGAGCAACCGGTGTGAATGTCAAGGGGAAGAATGATTAATATACGGTTGAAATTCCACTCGTCAGATCAATTCGAGTATACCGAAAAGAATCGCGAAGGCGATGAAGAGAATCGGCGGGATCGGAATCACTGATAGAGACGGCCCGAGCTCATCAGTCCATGGACGAGTCTCACCAGTTTGCGAGCGGTCAATGCGAGTGCGCGTTTGTGTTGATGGGTAGAAACTTCATTATACTTGGTTTTGTAATATCGAGCGAATTCGTCAAGATGACAATGCACGGAGTTGGCAGCTTCGCAGAGATAATAGCGAAGAAAAACATTGCCAGTACGGGTCATGTAGGTGTCCTCGGCGTTGAAACGTCCGGACTGGCGTTTGCGCCAGGTGAGGCCGGCATACTTGGCAAGGGCGGCCTCGTCGCGGAACTGGGAGATATCACCGATCTCGGCGAGGATCCCGGAAGCGTAGACAGGACCGATGCCAGGGATGGAAAGCAAGGACTGGTACTGCGAATCGGAGAAGCCTTTGACCTGGTTGGCGATCGCGCGATTGACATCCTTGAGTTCGTTTTTGAAGCAGTCGATGCAAGTGAGGCTGGAAGCGAGCGCGATATTGATGGGGTCATAGGCGGCCTGGTCGAGGCGGAAACTGGCCTTGGCGGCTTTCTTGAGAAGATCGGCGGTATGCAAGGGATCGTCGAGACGATTTTTGGAAGAACGGATCAGGAACGCAGCGAGATCTTCAAGCGGCGTCTCGACGATTTCATCGGTAGTACGGAACTCGGTGAGAACGGACATGGCCGAGACGGCGAAGGTGTCCGAGAAAACCGGCTTACCGTTTTGGATGGCATCGAACGCGGAGAATTTGAGATAGATGTTATTGAGCGCATAGTTTTTCTCGGCGGTGATCAAATCAGAGACGTGCATGCGATGGCGCGTGAGCCGCTGCAGGGCGAGTTTCTGAGAACCGCGGAAGGGAAAGAGTTTGTCGGTTCGCCCGACGCGTGCCAAGTCGGCGAGCAGATAGGCGTCGGCGGGATCGGTCTTATCCATGTCGGAGAAACTCTCGCGATAATTCTTGGTAATTTTGGGATTGATGAGATAGACGCGGGTGTCGATGGCGGAAAGCGCGGCCGAAGCGGACAGATACGTGGCGATATGGGCGGAGTAGATACCGGTGGACTCGATGACGATCGTACAGCGCGAAAGATCAGCGGAACGGAGAGTCGAGAGAATCTGCGTTTCGAGACGCGAAGCTCCGTCCTGATCGTTGGGCGCCGAGAAGGCGGCCAGACGGTGGCGGTCGAAATCCATCGCATGAACGCGATTGGAGTCCTTCGCGACGTCGATTCCGACGAACAGGGTGTTTTGAATGTCAGACAAGGAATCACGACCTTTCAAGAACTGAATGGATGCGACCGGGACCCCGGCCATGCATGACGATCTCAACCTCGCAACATGAGAACCCACCCGCACCTTGGACTTTGGATGAGCTGGGGAACGGGGGAACAACAACCGGTGAGAGAACGCGTCATACAGGCGGGGAAGCAAGCTTTTGAAGCGGCCGAACCGCAGGAGTGATAAGCATCAAACCCGGTCATCACCAAAATTGATTATAACACCGGGGTCTCGGTCGCATCCATCCAGTCTGTGGAAAAACAAAGCAAATACCAAAGAAAATGATGAACAAAGGAACAAAAGAACGCATATGTAGTGGCAAAGAAACACTGCCAAATCCACACTACATATGATACGAGGAGTGATTGGAATGAAACTGGATGTCAGAGGAAAAAGCGGCCTGGAAATCACGCCGGCGATCCGCAGTTACGTCGAAAAGAAACTCCGCAAGATCGAAAAAGTCTTCAATCAGGAACTCGATGCCGTCGTCGTCTGCAAGTACTACCGGGACCTTACCAAGGTCGAAATCACGATTCCGATCAAGTTCATCACCATCCGCGCCGAGGTCGAAGACAAGGATATGTACGCCGCGATCGACCTGGCCGTCGATAAATTGGAAGCCCAGATCCGCAAGAACAAGCACAAACTCAACCGCAGCCTCCAGGAGCGGGCGGGACTCAAGGAAGCCTTCAAGGAAGAGGAGCCGCTCGACCTCGAGGCCCTCGAGAAAGAACTCATCGGGCCGGTCCGGAAGAAACAGATCAAGCTCGACATCCTCTCCTATGACGAGGCCCTGACCCAGATGAGCCTGCTCGGACATGATTTCTTCATCTACAAGAACGAGGACAAGCAGGTCTGCGTCATGTACAAGCGCGAGGACGGCGGATTCGGCCTCATCGAAACCGTATGAACCGCAAGGGTGACCTTTAAGGTCACTCTTTTTTTGAACCGGGAATTAGTATTGAAGAAAAACCGTGCTTTATGGTATGATAATAGATGCATACAGAGGTGAACTTATGTTATCAATCTTCGATCCAAACCGGCGCACGCTGAAGCGTCTGGAAAAAATGGCGGACCAGGTTCTCGCCCTCGCTGAATCATTCAAGGCGATGACCGATGACCAGATCCGCGCCAACACCGAGAACTATCGCACCCGCGTCCAAGCGGGCGAGACGCTCGACGCCTTGCTCGTCGAAGCCTTCGCCAATGTCCGCGAAGCCTCGACCCGCGTCACCGGCATGACGCCCTTCAAGGTCCAGGTCATGGGCGGCATCGTGATCCACGAAGGCAACATCGCCGAAATGAAGACCGGCGAAGGCAAAACCCTGACCGCCGTCATGCCGGCCTATTTGAACGCGCTTTCCGGAAACGGCGTCCACATCGTCACGGTCAACGAATATCTCGCCGGCCGCGAAGCGAACGGCGAAATCGGCGATCTGTTCCGTTTCCTCGGCCTCAGTGTCGGATTGAACATCCGCGAACAGACCCCCGACGAAAAGCGCGCCGCCTACGGCTGCGACATTTTGTATTCGACCAACAACGAGCTCGGTTTCGACTATCTCCGTGACCACATGGTGATCTACAAGGAAGCATTGGTCCAGCGTCCGCTGTCATTCGCCATCATCGACGAAGTCGACTCGATTCTGATCGACGAAGCCCGGACCCCGCTCATCATCTCCGGGGGCGAGAAGAACACCGGCGAACTGTACCAGCGCGCCAACGGTTTCGCGATCCGGCTCTTGCCGGAGGACTTCGCGGTCGACATCAAGGACAAGACTGTGAACCTCACCGAGAGCGGCGTCAAGAAAGCCGAGACGTTATTCGGAATCGAGAATCTTTACGACCTCGACAACGTCGTTTTGCTCCATCACATCAACAACGCGCTCAAGGCGAACTATACCATGGCGCGTGACGTCGACTATGTCGTCCAAGACGACAAGGTCATCATCGTCGACCCGTTCACGGGCCGCCTGATGCACGGCCGGCAGTTTTCCGAAGGCCTTCACCAGGCCCTCGAAGCGAAGGAAGCCGTGCAGATCAAGAAGGAAACGACGACGCTCGCGACGATTACTTTCCAGAACTTTTTCCGCATGTACAAGAAACTCTCCGGCATGACCGGCACCGCGAAGACCGAAGAAGAGGAATTCCGGAACATCTACAACATGTTCGTCGTCGAGATTCCGACCAACATGCCCGTCGTCCGCATCGACGACAACGACCTCATCTTCGCCACCATGAAGGCGAAGTATAACGCCCTCGCCGACGAGATCGAACAACGCTACAAGCGCGGTCAGCCGATGCTGATCGGCACGATCTCGATCGAAAGTTCGGAGCTTCTGTCCGATCTGCTCCGCCGGCGCCAAGTCAAGCACAGCGTCTTGAACGCCAAGCAGCATGAGCGCGAAGCCGAAATCGTCGCGAACGCGGGTCTGATGGGTTCGGTCACGATTGCGACCAACATGGCCGGCCGCGGTACCGACATCAAACTCGGACCCGGCGTCAAAGAACTCGGCGGCCTCGCCGTCATCGGCACCGAGCGTCATGAATCACGCCGCATCGATAACCAGCTGCGCGGCCGCGGCGGCCGTCAGGGCGACCCCGGATATTCCCGTTTCTATCTTTCCGCCGATGATGATCTGCTCAAGCGCTTCGGCGGCGACCGTTTCAAGAAACTGCTTTCGATGATCACGATGACGAAGGGGTCCGACACCGAAACCCCGCTCGACTACGGGATGTTCTCCAAACTGGTCCTGCGCGCCCAGCACCAGATCGAAGGCAACAACTTCGACCGCCGCAAGACCGTTCTGCAGTACGACGAAGTCCTGCGCCGTCAGCGCGAGATCATCTACCAGCAACGCACCGACGTGCTGTTCAACGAATCGATCGAACCGTCCGTCGACCAGATGATCGAAGCGACGGTCGACGCCATTATCACTAGTCACGGCGACGAACCCGAGAAACTGTACCAGCAGCTCGACCGCTATTTCGCCAAGGACGTCGTCGACCGTTCGATCGCCGTCAATCCGGCGACCGACGTGAAACAATATGCGATGGATCTCTATCACCGCGAAACCGCCGCGAAGAAGGCGATCGCCGGCGAAACGCCTTACAACGATTTCCTGAAGGCGATCACGCTTCGCGTCGTCGACACGTTCTGGGTCCGCCATATCGATGCGATGAGCGAACTCCGCCAGGCCGTCACGCTCCAAAGTTACGGCCAGAACAATCCGTACCGCGAATACCAGGAACGCGGCTTCCAGATGTTTGAGACGATGGTCCAGAACATCCAGCACGACGTCACCCGCTTCGTCCTGAAGGCCCAGGTGCGTCAGAACACCGAACGCGTCCAAGTCGCCAGGCCGATCCGCGCCGTTTCGGGCAAGGAAGACGAGAACGTCAAGAAGCAGCCGGTCCGCACCACCAAGACGGTCGGACGCAACGATCCGTGCCCCTGCGGCTCGGGCAAGAAATACAAATACTGCCACGGCCAAGGCCGCTAGGCTGAAACGGGGTTTTGACCATGACTTATCCGGAACTGAAGGTTCTGCTCGCGGAACTCGACGCCGAATTCGCGAAGATGTCCGATTCGTTCGATCATAACGGCTACGTCGCGAAGATCGCCGAACTTGACGCGAAGACGAAGTCGGACGGGTTCTGGAACGACCAGAAAGGCGCACAGGCGATCATCGCCGAGATGAACGAATACCGTGCGCTCGTGAGTCTCCGCGATGAAATCAACGATATCCTGGAAACGCTCCGGATGACCTACGAGCTCGCCCTCATCGACGAGACGATCGACCTTACCCAAGTCGATCACGACGCCCTCCGGTTCAGAAACAAGATTTCCGAACTTTCCGTCCGGCTGTTCCTGAACAAGCCGTACGACAAATTCAACGCGATCATCGAATTTCACCCCGGCGCCGGCGGAACCGAATCCCAGGACTGGGCGCAGATGCTCTACCGCATGTATTTGCGGTGGGCCGAGTCGCGGCGCTTCAAAGTCGCCGTGCTCGATTACGAAGACGGCCAGGAAGCCGGTCTCAAATCGGCCACGATCGTCGTTTCGGGCAAGAACGCCTACGGATACCTCAAAGCCGAATCCGGCGTCCACCGGCTCGTCCGGATCTCGCCGTTTGACGCCGCCGGCCGCCGCCACACGAGTTTCGCCTCGGTTTCGGTCGTTCCCGAACTCGATGATTCGATCGACATCCAGATTCCCGACGGCGATCTGCGCATCGACGTTTACCGGTCGAGCGGCAACGGCGGACAGTCGGTCAACACGACCGACTCGGCGGTCCGTATCACCCATCTGCCGACGAAGATCGTCGTGACCTGTCAAAACGAACGCAGCCAGATCCAGAACCGGGAAACCGCGATGAAGGTCCTCAAGGGAAAACTGTATCAGCTCGAACTCGAGAAAAAGCAGGCGGAACTTTCGGGGCTCATGACCAACACGCTCCAAAACGCGTTCGGATCCCAGATCCGCTCGTATGTCTTCTGCCCGTACACGATGGTGAAAGACCATCGCACCAGCCAGGAGACGGGCAACATCCAGAAAGTCATGGATGGCGATCTCGATCCGTTCATCAACGCCTATTTGATCCAGAACAGCGCATCCTAGGGGGAATCGGAACATCCATGGAAAAACTCGCCACCGGGGGCAAGCGGCGCTTCCGAATCCGCCGCATCGGTAAATTAGAACAATATTTCTGGATCACGCTCGGCATCTTCATCATGGCCGTCGCCTATTATTTCTTCATCATCCCCTCGGGGCTCGTCACCGGCGGCGCGACCGGCCTCGCCATCATCATGGCGCGCTTTTTGCCGTATGTGCCGATCTCGTTCATCTCGCTTCTCTTCAACTTGGTATTTTTGCTCCTCGCGCTCGCCTTCCTCGGCAAGCGCGAGTTCCTGAACACCGTCATGGGGTCGCTGTTATTCCCGCTGTTGCTCGCGTTCTTCGAATGGGTGGTGCCGGATCCTTCGGCCCTCTTCGGGGAGAACGACCTGTTGCTTGTGAGCCTCTACGCCGGCATGCTCGTCGGCGCCGGCTTCGGGATCGTCCTGAAGTATGGCGGCTCGACCGGCGGCACCGATTCGGCGATCAAGATCGTCAGAAAGTATTCCAACCTGTCGCTTGCGACATCGGTCTATGCCGTCGAAGCGACGATCATCATCGCCGGCGCGCTGACCTTCCCGATCGCCGACGGCGGCCTCCAGACCGGCATTCTGACGGCGCTCTACGCGATTGTCGTCGTCTTCATCTCCGGCAAGGTGTCGGATTCGATCGTGATTGGATCGCAGTCGAAGAAGTGCGTGAACATCGTCACCGACATGCCGAAGGAAATCAAGGCCGAACTGTACAAGATTCTCCGCCGCGGCACGACCGAAATCGAAAGCACCGGCGGCTATACCGAAAGCAAGAAGACGATGCTCATCATCGTCATCCTCAACGACGAGTACCATATCGTCCGCAACATCATCGTCAACACCGATCCGAAAGCGTTCGTCTATGTGACTCCGGCCTCGGAGATCCACGGCGAATGGTCGAGCAGGGAAGAGGCGGTCATGCACCATGAGGACGGTCAAAAGCCTCGCAAGAAACGCTAGGGGACAATACGATATCACGATCGCGGGCGATGACGGAGTCACCGCCCCGTTTCGGCTTTCCGAAGACCTCGTCGTCGAGTTCCGGCTACTCGTCGGCAGGGTCGTCGACGAACCGACGTACGCCCGTTTCCTGAAGGAACTCGACCTCGACGGACTTTACGACGCGGCGCTGCGCCTGATTTCCCGCGCCGCCAAGACGGCGCGCGAGATCCGCACCTATCTCGCCGAAAAGACGATCGATACCGCGCTTGCCGACAAGGTCTATGCGAAACTGCTCGCGAAGGGGTTCATCGACGACCGCGCCTATGCGCTTTCCTACGTCGATTATCATTTCGGCGTCCGCCGCGAGGGCCCCGTCAAGATCCGTTTCGACCTCGAACAGAAAGGCGTGTTCCGCGACTATGTCGACGAAGCCGTCGGGGCCATCGAGGATGACGCCGTCAAGCGGAATCTGACCGTCCTCTTCGATAAGAAACTCCCGGCATTGCATGCGCAGCCGCGCGAAAAGGCGCTTCAGACGATGAAGGGATATCTGTACCGCAAAGGCTATGAACCCGGCATCGTGTTCGCTTACTGCGACGGACGCAAAAGCGACTTCCCCGCCGGGGAAGCAGAGGATCAAAAAGCGGCGGCCGACCTCGCCAAGGTGAAGCGGAGGCTCCGTGATTCGAAGCTCGACGGCTACGCCCTCAAAGCGAAGCTCGTGAGTGCCATGATGAACAAGGGATACCGTTATGAGACGATAAAACGCGTGATGGAGGAGAGTGAAACCGATGCATTCGAAAATGACCGAGTTTGATCTGTTCCTGTTCAACGAAGGCAAGCTTCAGGAAGCCTATCGCCACTTCGGCAGCCACCTTGAAAGGGATGCATCCGGCGCGAACGGGGTCCGCTTCACCGTGTACGCGCCGCATGCCCGGATTCTCTCCGTCGTCGGCGAATTCAACGGCTGGGATTCCCGCACCCATGTGATGGAGAAAACCGATCCCGTCGGGATCTGGAGTCTCTTCATCCCCGGAATCGGCGAATGGACGAAGTACAAGTACTGCATCGTCACCAGCTACGGACAGACCATCTTCAAGGCCGACCCGTATGCCTTCTTCGCCGATCTCCGTCCGGAAACCGCCTCCAAAGTGTACGACCTCGAAGGGTATCAGTGGAACGATGCGACCTATCTTGAGAAGCGCCGCAACCGCAAGCACGAGACCGACCGGATGGCGATCTACGAAGTGCATCTCGGCACCTGGATGACGAAACCGGACAAGTCGTTCCACAAGTACAACGAGTTGGTCGACTATCTGATTCCGTACGTCAAGGCGAACGGGTTCTCGCACATCGAACTGATGCCCGTCGTGGAGCATCCGCTCGATGAATCGTGGGGCTATCAGGGGACCGGCTATTATGCGGCGACCTCGCGCTACGGCGTGCCGAAGGATCTCATGTATCTCATCGACAAATGCCACGAACACGGCATCGGCGTGCTCTTCGACTGGGTTCCCGGGCATATCTGCAAGGATTCCCATGGACTCTACATGTTCGACGGCGAGCCGACCTATGAGTACGCCGACTACAAGATCCGCGAGAACGTCGTGTGGGGTACCGTCAATCTCGACCTCGGCAAAGGGATCACCCGCAGTTTCCTGATCTCGAATGCGCTGTTCTGGATCCGCTACTTCCACGCGGACGGATTCCGCATCGACGCCGTGTCCAACATCGTCTACCATCTCGGCAATTCCGCCGTCGGAACCAATCGGCCGGCGATCGAGTTCCTTCAGAACCTGTCCGTCGCGGTCAAGGCCGAGGACCATTCGGTGCTTCTGATCGCCGAGGATTCGACCACCTACCCGAACATGACGAAGTCCGTCGCCGAGGGCGGCATCGGTTTCGACTATAAGTGGAACATGGGCTGGATGAACGACACCCTTCGCTATTTCGAGAAGGATCCGGTCTACCGCAAATTCCATCACGACCTGATCACCTTCGGTCTCGTCTACGCTTTTTCGGAACGCTTCATCCTGCCGTTGTCGCACGACGAAGTGGTCCACGGAAAACGGTCGCTCGTCAACAAGATGCCGGGTGACTACTGGCAGAAATTCGCCAACTATCGCACTCTGCTCGGACTCCAGTTCACCCATCCCGGCAAGAAATTGATCTTCATGGGCGGGGAATTCGCGCAGATGCACGAATGGAAGGACAAGGAAGAACTCGACTGGTTCCTCCTCCAGTATCCGCTGCACGAACGTGCCGGACGCTTTTGCCGCGACCTTCTCCAGGTCTATGGAGCGCACAAGGCGCTCTATGAACTCGACGGGTCGCCCGAAGGCTTCCGGTGGATCGATTCCGCCAACCGCGACCAGTCGATCTACTCGTACTTGCGCTATGCGGCCGATCCCGACACGTTCTGTCTCGTCGTCCTCAACATGACGCCCGTCCCTTACGACAGCTACCGCGTCGGCGTGCCGCGCGAAGGCGTCTACGAAGAGATCCTCAACAGCGACAAGGACGTCTACGGCGGCTCGAACGTCTACAACGGCCTGCCGATCGCGTCGGTCCCGGAACCGATGCATGCATGCGAGCATTCGATCACGATGAAGATCGCGCCGCTCTCCTGCGCCATCCTTTCGTTCCGACCGCTCGATCCGCTCGAACCATCGAAGGAAGACTGAAGGAAGGGTCGTGACCCGATGAAAAAAACGCTCGTCGCCATGATCCTCGTCGGCGGCAAGGGCACCCGGCTGAAGGAAATCACGAAGGACACGGCGAAACCCGCCGTGTCTTTCGGCGCAAAATACCGTCTGATCGACTTCACCCTCTCCAACCTCGCCAACTCGAACGTCGATGTCGTCGGCATTGTGACGCAGTACGAACCTTACGAACTGATGAACTACATCGGCGCCGGCGCCTCCTGGGACCTCGACAACATCGACGGCGGGGTCCGGTTCCTCACGCCCTACGCCTCCTCCGAGCATGTGATGTGGCAGAAGGGGACCGCCCACGCGGTCCGTCAGTATTTCAACTTCGTCCGCGAATTCCAGGCGGATTACGTCCTGATCCTGTCGGGCGACCAGATCTACAAGATGGACTACCAGAAGATGCTTGCGCACCACATCAACCGCCAGGCGGTCGTGACCGTCGCCGGAATCGAGATCGACTGGGAGGATCCGGCCCGCTACGGCATCATCGAGACGGATGCGAAAGACCGCATCATCGGGTTCGAGGAAAAACCGGAACATCCGAAGTCGACGCTCGCCTCGATGGGCATCTACCTCTTCAATACCCGTGATCTGATGCGTTTGCTCGAAGGCGGACCGCAGGACGAACTCGTCGATTTCGGAAAGAATGTCATCCCGCATGCGATCAAAGCCGGGAATGTCGTCTCCTGTTTCCGCTTCAAGGACTACTGGCGCGACGTCGGCACGATCGAATCGTTATATAGCGCGAATATGGACATGCTTGAGGATCCGGAGTTCCTCGGCCTCAACTCCTCGAAGAACCTGCCCGTCTATTCGAAATCGCTCAATCTCCCGCCTC
>Ga0209417_1003392_pt1 | contig 21456 bp, 16 predicted proteins | sample RifGroF2_FD_184002 | JGI IMG/M metagenome (GOLD analysis project Ga0209417, IMG submission 184002) | Groundwater microbial communities from Rifle, Colorado, USA - Groundwater F2 (SPAdes) (version 2) | ecosystem: Environmental > Aquatic > Deep subsurface > Groundwater | place: Rifle, Colorado... | reverse complement strand
GCCTTTTTCCATCATCTGCGCGAGTCTGTGGACTCCGGTAGTCGTTTCTTCCGAAACGCCCTTCATATTTTTTACCACACTGTGCCAGTGACCGGGTTTTTCCTTGAGGGTCTTTTTCAGAAGATCATTTATTATCTGGAGTTCTTTATTGTCTGTGGGGACATCGAGAATCTTTGCGTCATTCTCGGCGGCATAGCCTCTGTGTATGAGGAGTGTCGCATCGCCACCGTCGTCCACAATCTGATTCGGACCGCTGCCGTCGGGCCATGTGAGGGCCTTCCATGTGCAATCCCAGTATTCGTTAAGGGTTTCGCCCTTCCATGCGTAGACGGGGACTCCGGCTTTGGCTATTGCGGCGGCCGCGTGGTTCTGTGTCGAGAATATGTTGCATGATGCCCAGCGCACGTCGGCGCCAAGTTCCACGAGGGTTTCAATCAGGACGGCTGTCTGAATCGTCATGTGCAGACTGCCCATTATTTTGACGCCTTTCAGCGGTTTCGACGGGCCGTATTTTTCACGAGTTGCCATGAGGCCGGGCATTTCTTTTTCAGCGATGTCTATTTCCCTGCGTCCGAAATCGGCAAGGTTCATGTCTGCGACTTGGTAATCCATATATAACTCCGTTTCTAAATTAACTTACTATTCTTTTTTTGATTATTTCCCAGCGGCTGTCCGGAATTTTCGCTCCGATTACCTGAACGACTTCTGCGCCAAGTATGGAGCCTGATCTGCCGCATTCCTCAAGGCTCTTTCCGTTGAGAAAACTGTAGAGGAATCCTGCCTGCCAGAGGTCACCCGCGCCTGTCGTATCGACGGCTTTCACGAGTTCCGCAGGGACTTTTACAGTCTTGGCGTCATGCCTTATGCAGCAACCGTCACGTCCGAGCTTTACGACTGCGGTGCGGCAGTGGTTTGATAGCTTTTCGGCGGCGTGTTCGGGCGCGAGGTCTCCGCAGAACTCGCGTGCTTCGTCTTCGTTCGAAAATACTATATCTACATAATCCGAAAGCATCTGTGGAAGAACGGCCCTTCCTGCCTTGACGACTTCGAATGACGCGAGGTCGAGGCTTACCGTACAGCCCGCTTTTTTAGAGCGTTCCAAGAGCCGCATGAGAAGTTTTTCCGCAAAAAGCATATAACCTTCTATGTGAACGTGTGTTATGCCGCTGAAGTCAATCGCGTCGACGTCTTCCTCAGTGAGCGTTGCCGCCGCACCGAGGTCTGTTCTCATAGTCCTTTCGGAATCGGGTGTTATGAGGCTAAGACATCGACCTGTATGAACGCTTCCAGCATTGCGGAAATTCTTAACGTCTCCGCCCGCTTCCGAGAGGCATTTTTTATAAAAAGCGCCATCCTCGTCTTCTCCGACTTTGCCGAAGAAGGACACATCCATGCCAAGCTTTGCCAGCCCGAAAATGGTATTGCCAGCGGAACCGCCCGGCACTCTTATTGATTCGGCGTTGCTTGAGGCTACGAGCGAATCAAGTTCGTCGGGGCCTACCAACTGCATGCCGCCTTTACTGCCCGGTATGCTGCTGACGAAATCTTCCGATACGTTCATCAGTATATCGAGTATAGGTGAACCGGCTCCGAGTATTTTGGGTTTTATTTCCGCCATTATTTCTTCTTGAGATACTTGGCCGCGGCCTTTTTGAGTTCCTTGACCTTGTCAGTTTTTTCCCAAGGGAAGCCATCGCGCCCGAAATGCCCGTAAGCAGCCGTAGACTGATATGACCAGCCGTTTTTCTTCGGATTTTTAAGGTCGAGGGCTTTGATAATTCCTGCCGGTCTCATGTCGAAAACTTCCCTGATAATTTTTTCGAGATCCGCATCGCTGGCTATCGCGCCTGTCGCATATGTGTCCACGTTGATGCTGAGCGGTTCTGCGACGCCGATAGCATACGCTACCTGCACTTCGCATTTGTCGGCAAGGCCTGCGGCAACAATGTTTTTCGCCACATATCTTGACATGTACGCTGCCGAACGGTCAACTTTGCTCGGGTCTTTGCCTGAGAACGCGCCACCGCCGTGCGAGCCAACGCCGCCGTAGGTGTCGACTATTATTTTGCGTCCGGTCAAGCCTGTATCGCCGTGGGGTCCGCCGACAATAAACTGACCGGTCGGATTGATATGATATGTAATTGCGCCCTTCATAAGTTCGGCGGGAATCACTTTCTTAGTGACTTCCTTTACTACCTTTTCAAGGTCCTTCAGCTTCATCTCGGGAGTATGCTGATGCGATACGACAATGGTTTCGACCTTGACTGGTTTGCCGTTCTTGTAACGTATCGAGACCTGGCTTTTTGAGTCCGGCCTGAGGAAGCTGTATTTCTTCGGCTGGGTTTTTCTGAGGTGAGCGAGTTCCTGAACTATCTTGTGTGAGTAGAGTATCGGCGCCGGCATAAGTTCGGGAGTTTCGTTTGAGGCAAATCCGAACATCATGCCCTGGTCGCCAGCGCCCTGTTCCTGGTGAAGTCCCTGGCCTGCAGTAACTCCCTGAGAAATATCGGGGGACTGGCTGTGTATGCAGATGAAAACCTTGCATGAGTCCGCAGCAAATCCGATTGTGGAATCGACATAACCGATATCTCTTACAACGCCGCGAGCTATTTTTTCCGCGTCAATCATTGCCTTCGTCGTAATTTCTGCGGAAAGCACTACAAGGTCAGTCGTTGTAAGCGTTTCGCAGGCTACGCGACTGTTGGGGTCTTGCGCCAGGCACGCGTCAAGTATCGCATCTGATATCTGGTCGCAGACTTTGTCGGGATGTCCTTCCGAAACGGATTCGGACGTAAAAACGTGTTCCGCATGGATTTTGCTCATTTTTTCCTCACTTTTTGTTTTGATATTTTATGACTTTTTGAAAATCAGCAAAGCAATAAGTTAGAAAATAATATAATTATTGCAAGTGAGAAAGGCAATTTGACGCATAAAATTTCAAAATAAATTTATAAAAAAGCTACTGAATTTTAGTTTTAGCAGCTTTTTTTTAATCTCAGGAAATTTTCTTGCTGTTTTCAGCTGGGAAAACTGCAGCCTATCCGGATTAATCTATTAGTGAGGCTTTTGCGTTGTTTGCGCCGCCTTTTCTGGTGTTCCATGCTTTTATTGCAAGCTCCTCAGAATCAAAGTGTTTTGATGATTTTGGCCTGAAAACGCATTCTGGATTGGAGCATTCGGCTATGATTCCGCTCTTTTCTTCTTTGAGTTCGGCGGCTTCACCGCAGAACGGACATAATTCAAGGAGCGGATTTCTGCCCGGGATAAATTTCTGATTGAGCCGGCTTGTCATTAAAACAACCTTGTTCTTTCTGTCTGGGTTACTACAGAAAGATACTGCAAGTCGTTTGAAGGTCAAGCCTTTAATGTGAAAATTGATGTGTAGGTAGGGAATATTATCCTGTATGCGGGCAAAACCCGCATCAGGATTGAAGCCTCATGTTATTTCATCAGTTCTTTGATGAATACAGTTCTGTCCTCGCGCCGTGATATTTCGGCGGCCTGTCCTATCGCCGTGGAAAGCATCCCGTGTTCGGCGGTTGACGTGTTGGCGCTGTTGCCTTTTATAACATTCATAAACGACTCTATAAGTCCAGGGTCGGCTCCGCCGTGTCCCCCGATGGTTTCGCCAACATCGTAAGTAATAACGTCTTTGCTCCAGCGTGGTCTTATTGTTATTTTCCTCTGGTCAAGGCTGACTTCAGCCGTGCCGCGGTCGCCGACTATCGTATACAAGCGGTCGGAGAACGAACACACAAAGCATTCGAGATGACTGGCGCGTACCCCGTTTTCATATTCGACGATGGCGATTCCATTGTCATGCACATCCTTGTCGGACGTGTACATGCAGAGGTCTTTAGCGTAGTTGTCGACTTTCATGGCTTTTTCGCCCCATTCGTCCATTTCCTTCACCTCACTGTAGCAGTCAGGACATATTTCCCTGTATGAGCACTTTGTGCATGTAGGACCGACTGGTTTATTCTTTTGTACCTTGAATGGTATCTGATCCGGTTTGAATACATTTATTCCGGCAGTCGAGCTTACTTTCAAGGGTTTAGGAAAATCGAACAGCCAGTTAAAAACATCGAAGTCATGACTGCCTTTGTGAATCCAGAGTCCGCCGCAGAGATCATATTTGCGGTTCCAGCGCGACATGTAGGTCCTCCCGCCGTCGTAGAACTCCCTGTTCTCGATGAGAAATATTTTACCAAGTGTTCCCGCGTCGATGAGTTCCTTGAGTTTTTTGAGGGCAGGGGAGTGCCTGAGGTTGAACCCAATCATGACAGCTTTGCCGGATTTCTTGGCTGCGGCGAGTATCTCGCGGCAACCTTTTACTGTTGTCGCAAGCGGCTTATCTATAAGTACATTTATTCCTCTATTAAGTGCTTCGACTGCATTTGAGGCGTGGCAGTGGTCGGGGCTTGTTATCACGCAGGCGTCGAGTTTTTCCTTTGCGGCCATTTCCTTTATGGTGGTATAACAGTTCGGTTTTTCCGAAAGGTGTTTTGAGGCGGCTTCCATACGCACGGGGTTTGGGTCACAGAACGCGACTATTTTTGCGTCGATCCTCTCGTCAATGAGTTTCCCGAAGCACATAACGCCTCTGCTTCCAGCACCGATAATTCCGATCTTTATTTTTTTTTCTGACATTTTCCAGCTCCTTGTTTTTTATATTTTGATGTCTCGGGTTTCTAATTTCCTGAAGACTTCGTTTCTTATTGAGGGATCTGTTATTGGCGCACTATCGCGTACTATCAGGTTTGTTGGAAATATCGCATTTACGGATTCTCCTGCCGCAGATAAACCTCCGTGCTTGAGGCATATTCTTATTACTTCAGAAACCATCTGATCAAGGGGCTGTCCAACTGTTGTTAGGGGAGGGGACATATACTTTGACTCCGGAATATCGTCGAATCCGGTCACTTTTATATCCTCCGGCACCCTGAGTCCTTTTTTCCTTATGGCGGCAAGGGCTCCGATGGCGACTTCATCGTTGGAGCAGAATAGAGCGTCTGGGGCCCTTGAGTTAAGGAGCTCGTCCACAGTCTCGAAGCCGGCGGCGAACATATCGTCAGGTTCATTCTTGCGAAGAGGTACCAGCCTGATGAGGTCTTTGGATAGTTTCATCGAATCGAACGCGGCGATTGCGCCGCGAAGGCGGTCGGTCGGGTTTTCCATGGAGCCGCCTGCGATAAAGAAGATATTTTTGCAGCCGGAGAGAAGTAATAATCGGACCGCCTGGAATACACCATTTTCGCGGAATATTCTGACGGAATCGAAGCCTTCAACTTTGCCATCCATGCTTACTATATGCACTTTGCTTTGTTCGAGGAGCTTCCGGCAGGATTCATCTATTTGCTCAGCAAGTCCGTGTATAATAAGATGCTGACAACTTCCAGAGACTGCCGTTTTAAGAAAATCGTATATCGGAGTTGACGGGTTTTTCATAAGCATCACGGTGTTTGCGAAAGTTTTCGAGGCCTTTTTATATAGTACCTGATTCCTGATGCTTCCAATCGAGTTGTAGCCAAATAACGGGGAGACGATTGTGAGACCCTCCCGCATTCCCGTTCTGAGGCTGCTGGCCTGACGGTTTGGGACATAGCTCATTTCTTCTGCGAGGCGGAGGATTTCGAGGCGCTTTGATTCAGATACCCCGCTTTTGCCGGAGAGGGCTCGGGAGGCGGTGCCGGAGGTTACACGGGCCCTTGCTGCTATGTCTTTAAGAAGTTTTGCCATAACGATATTTCATTTATTGCGCTGTCTTATACATTGTGCTTGTAATAAACACTCAATCGATTGAGTTGTCAAGGCTTTTTTTACTTTTTGAGAGAAAAATCCCAGCCTTGAAACGGAAAATATGATAATTCGGACACTGCCCAGAAATAGCGCTGCTTTAATGTTCTGGCTACATGCGCGACCTGTCCTGTTATGGTCTTTATTCCGGTTCTCTATACGGCACTTCTCCGTATATGACCGGAATGATGGGGTGGGATTATTTTACAAAGAGAGCGCCATCTTCTTCTTTGTCGAATATCTTGAATATCGATGAAAAGCCGCTTATCTCGAAGACTTCCTTAACGTTTTCCGCAAGGGTGCAGAGGCATACTTTGCCGCCTTTTTGCTGCATCCGCTTTGCGACGACGAGCAGTACTCTGAGCCCTGCGCTGCTTATATATTCAAGCTCTTTAAGGTTAATAAGAAGCTTGTCTTTGCCGGCATCGAGGATTCTATTGAACTCCTTGTCGGCCTCAACTGACGAGACGGCATCAAGTCTGCCGGCTATTGAGAGCGTCAGAATCCCGTTTTTCTCTTCCTGTTTGATAACCATAATTCGGTCTTCCTGATTTATTTTTTTTAGTTCCCCGTTCAGCTATTTAAAGAGAACAGTATTGAACTTACACTTTATTTTCAAAGATTCAACATCTTCAATATTCTACAGGCGTATCTTTATTTCAAGAACGTTTTTGTCACCTTCTCTCCTGTATTTCATGTCGTCTACCATGCTTCTTGTCAGGTGTATCCCCACGCCGCCTACGGGGCGCTCCGGCACGGATGTTCCGGTGTCTGGTGCTACGGCACTCAGCGGATTGAACTCATGCCCGTCATCCGTCAGCGTAAGTACGAGCGAGTCTTTGCCTGCATGTATGTCCACGCCTATTAAGTGAGGCTTTTTGTCGTCATATCCGTATTTTACTATATTTGTAAGCATCTCTTCCAGGGCTAGGTCAAGCGCATAAAGCGGCTTGGCAGGCAGATTCATGGGGTCGAGGAACGAGTGTATTTCAACGACAAGCTCGGTCAGCTCGGAGAGCTCGTTTTTTATATTTTTTGAGAATGCTCCGCTCATATACACCAATACCTTAATGTTGACCTATAACTTATAGAACAGGAAACACTTTTTTCAATAGTCTGGACTTTTTCAGCAGGCGAGCGACTGGCATATTGTTATTGCCGCCACTCCGACTATGTCATCGGCGGAACAGCCTCTGGAAAGGTCGTTTACCGGCTTTGCCAGTCCCTGCAGTATGGGGCCGTAGGCCGCTGCGCCCGCAAGCCTTTCAGTTATCTTGTAACATATGTTTCCGCAATTGAGGTCGGGGAATATTAGAATGTTCGCCGTGCCGCCGAGTTTGCTTCCCTTGCATTTTTTCGCGGCCACGGATGGAACAAGTGCTGCATCGCCCTGGAGTTCTTGATCGTCTACGATAATGTCGAGCTTTTCGTCCTCGACTTTCTTTGTCATCATTTTAGCTGCGGCTCTAATCTTGTCAAGAATAGCGTGGTCTGCGCTTCCGTATGTGGAGAATGAGAGGAAGCCGATTCTCGGTGTCGTAGCGAAGAGTGTCCTGTAGGTATAGGCGGTAGCCATCGCTATGTCGACCAGCTGTTCGGCATTCGGATCGGGATTTACTCCGCTGTCGGCATATAGGATAACATCGTCCCCGGCCGGTGACGGTTTCGCCAGGTCCATGATGAAGCAGCTGCTCCCGATCTTGATTCCGGGCATGGTTCCGATGACTGTAAAGGCGCCGCGGAGCATATCGGGTGTTGATGCGATACTTCCCGCAACCATTCCGTCTACAAGGCCTTTTTTTGTCATCATGCAGCCTGCGAATATGCGGTCGTGCATTATTTCGCGGGCCTTTTCGATGACCATGTTTTTCTTCTTTCTGAGCTCGCAGAATTCCTGGGCGTACGGTTCGAAGTAGTCGGAATTTGCGAAGTCGAGCGACTGGAATTTTCGGTTGTTTATTCCGGCTTCCTTACATGACGCGCTTATCTCGGCTTCGGTTCCTATTACTATTACCTTTTTCGCTATTCCCTGGTCGAGTATCTTGTTTGCCGCAGCAACTACGCGCGGGTCATGACCTTCCGGGAGTACTAGGCTTTTGTTTACGCTTCTTGCTTTTTCAATGAGTTTTTCGATGACTGGCATTTTCGAGCAGGCTCCTTATTTATTTTTCTCTCAATTTACAGACTTCAGCGATTCTACCGCCTGACGGGCTATCATTAGCTCCTCGTTGGTTGGCATTACCACGGCTTTCCAGGAGCTTTCCGGGAGTGAGATTATGCCGGGCTTGCCGGAGCATTCCTCGTTTTTCTTTTTATCAAGGAAGATATCAAGAGCGGAAAGTTTTTCAAGTATTTTCCCCCTGATGTAAACACTATATTCTCCAATACCGCCGGTGAAGACTATGGCATCCGCCCCTTTGAGTAACGCATAGTAGGCGCCGACATATTTGACGATGCGCCTGACGAACATCTTGAGTGCGCGCATTGCCTGGTTATCTCCATTTTCGGCAGCTTGAATTATGTCTCGCATGTCACTGCTGTTAATCCCGGCTACGCCGAGGAGTCCGCTTTTCTTGTTGAGGAGCTCGTCGATTTCCTTCGCGGAGTGTCCGAGTTCCGCAAGTCTTATTACTACGGCCGGGTCGATGTCGCCGCAGCGCGTGCCCATAACGAGGCCCTCAAGCGGGGTCATTCCCATTGTCGTGTCAATCACTTCGCCCTTGCTGATAGCGGCCATACTGCAACCGTTGCCGAGGTGGCAGGTGATGAGATTGATTGAGCTGTAGGGCTTGTCCAGGTATTTTGCGACGGCCTTCGCCACGAAGTTGTGCGATGTGCCGTGAAAGCCATATCTCCTGATGCCATATTTCGTATAGAGTTCATAGGGGACGGCGTAAAGATAGGACTCCGGCGGCATTGTCTGGTGAAACGCCGTATCGAAGACCGCTACATTCGGAACTCCCGTGAAGAACTCCTCGCATGCTTCTATCCCCGCAAGGTTTGGCGGATTGTGGAGGGGGGCGAGTGGTATGCATTCCCTGATGATGTCCTTCACGGCAGCGTCTACAAGCACCGGCTTTGTGGCTCTCTCCCCGCCGTGTACGACCCTGTGTCCTATCGCCTCAACCTCGTTTTTGTCCTTTATTACACCAACCTCGGAGTCGAGTAGCTTTTCGCAGACCTTGGCAATCGCCTCGGTGTAACTAGTTATCTTCGGCGAGTCCTCGACTACTTTGCCGTCACTTCTTTTATATATCATCTTGGGTGAATCTGTTCCAAGTCGTTCGATCAGTCCTTTTGCGAGCATTTCTTCGTTTTCTGTCTGGAAGAACGTGAATTTCAGTGATGAACTCCCAGCGTTGATGACAAGTACTTTCATGAATCCCTTACCTTTTCGATATACTATTAGTTGTTTCAGTTATAGTTGTAAGATACCGTTAAAACAGATGGAGTCAACAGGAAAAGTCTTCTGTTTTTTAATAAACGGATGAAATATCCCAATGTGCTTCCTCATGAAATTGAAATTGTTCCTTTCAATGCCATATTCTTTAGTTTTCAATTATGCATAACCGATGAAAGGCATTGCCACATAGCATGAATATAAAATACGGAACAACCTTCTTCTCTGCTCTTTGTCTATCCTTCCTTCTAACATTTTCTCTCTCAGGAAAGGATGGCAATGGAAACGGGAAAGCCACTAAAAAGCTTGAGACGACAAAAGAGTTGGAGACTATCACAAAACTGACCTCTACAATAATAAGCAAGCAGCATTACCGCCAGGAAAGCTTCAACGATAACGTTTCTGCGCGGTTGTTCAACGAGTACTTCAAGATGCTTGATCCCGGCAAAATTTATTTTACGAAAGAGGACATAAAATCCTTTGAATCCTACAGGAACGAACTTGACGACCTTGCGATGGAAGGAAGCTTGGACTTCGCATTCAAGGTCTATTCCCTTTTCATGAAGCGTCTTGATGAATATGAGAAATTTGCTGACCAGCTTCTTGCGAGAAAGATTGATTTCAAGACAAATGAAGAATTTTCCTTCGACCGGCAGAGTGCCGACTGGGCGGCAAATGATTCCGAACTCAAAGAGCTGTGGCAGGAAAAAATAGAGAACGATCTTCTGACCCTGAAGTTAATTGAGCGCGCAGGACTCGAACTTGAAAAGAGCGCGAAAAAAAATAAGGACGAAAGTCAAAAGGCCTCGCATATCGATCCATCCTGGAATAACAAAACGCCCGAGGAGCGCATCAAAAAAAGAATAGCCTCATATACAAATTATCTGAGGCAGTATGAGGCCCTGGATGTTCTTGAACTCTACCTTTCCAGCTTGGCGCGTGTCTATGATCCGCATTCCGCATACATGGCTCCGAAGACCGAAGAGGAATTCAACATCGAAATGAGGCTCTCTCTTGTCGGAATAGGCGCAGTCCTTACTTCAGAGGATGGTTACACAAGGATTGAAAACATTATTCCAGGCGGACCAGCCGAAGTTGATGGCAGTCTCAAATCTGGAGACCGTATAATCGGAGTGGCCCAGGGTGATGGCGAAATGGTTGACGTTATTGATATGCCGCTTTCAAAAGTCGTTCGTCTTATCCGTGGCTCGAAAGGTACTAGCGTGCGGCTCAAAATACTCGACGGCAGCAAGGGAATTTATGCCGATCCCCAAATTATAACTATCACCAGAGATACCGTAAACCTTAAGGATCGTGAGGCAAAGGGCCGTATCGAAAATTTTAAAAGTCTGTCCGGCAGAACTTTGAAAATAGGAATAATAACACTGCCTTCATTTTATATGGACTTCGAGGCGGCGTTCAGAGGCGATAAGGACTACAAGAGTTCTACCGGTGATATCAAAAAAATACTCGAAGATTTTAATCGCCAGAAAATAGACGGTCTTATTATTGACCTGCGTTCTAATGGCGGCGGAAGTCTTGCCGAGGCGGTTACCCTTACCGGACTTTTTATTAAAAACGGGCCTGTCGTACAGATAAAGGGCAGCTTTGGCGATATAGAGGTCAAGCACGATGAAGACCAGTCCATAAGCTATGACGGGCCGATGATTGTCCTGCTCAATAAACTCAGCGCATCAGCTACCGAAATATTCGCCGGAGCCGTGCGCGACTATAATAGAGCAATCCTTGTCGGTGACTCTCAGACACACGGCAAAGGTGTTGTTCAGGTAATATATGAACTTGAAAAATTTCTCTCGTTTATAGGCGCCAAGTTCCCCGCAGGTTCCGTCAAGTTCACCAATGCCAAGTTCTACAGGGTTAACGGCGAATCCACTCAGATTAAGGGCGTTGTCCCCGATATTTCGTTCCCTTCATTTACCGATGCGATGGATATCGGTGAAAAAAGCCTTGACTATGCCCTCCCGTGGGACTCTATAAGCGCAGTCCCGCATGACTCCTATGTCGATGATATCTCCAAAATCATTCCGGACCTTAGCGCAAAATCGGCACTGCGCCGCGCAAACAGCAAAGAGTTCAAGCTCCTGGAGAAAGATATAGAGTCATACAAAAGGCTCATGAAAAGAAAAACTGTCTCTCTCAATGAGGAAAAACGCTGGTCTGAATATCTGAAGGAAAAACAGATACACGAAGAACAGAAAAAGCTCATGAAATTCGATGACGAACGCGGCAGCGAATTCTCCGAGAAAAGCGGTCTGAAAAAAGAACAGGACCCCGGCGATATTTACCTTAAGGAAACGGAAAATATAATGGTCGATTATGTGGATTGCCTGAACAAAAAGGCGTCTTCCGGCACCTGCGCCAAGCGGGTCTCTCAGCCTGAAAGGCCCTTAAAGTAAGAATCCATGATTGCCTGGAAAAGCTCTGCCTTTTTTACTGGTTTTGGGAGGTAGGCGTCCATGCCAGCCTTAAAGCATTTTTCAATATCTTCTTTTCCCACGTGCGCAGTGAGTGCGATTATCGGGACATGGGTGCCTCTGCTTTTTTCAAGGTCTCTCAGAATCACCGAAGCAGTCAGTCCGTCCATCTGCGGCATCTGTACATCCATTAATATCAGGTCGAATTTCCCGCCTTCAAATTTTTCCACGGCTTCAAGCCCGTTTGATGCTATTGTCACTGTGTGTCCGTTTTTTGTGAGCAGTTTTTCTATGAGGAATTGATTGGTAGAATCGTCCTCTGTGACCAATATGGAAAGATGTTTGTCGAATTCCGGCCTTTCCGCGCCGCCGGGCAGAGCTCGTTCGGACTGAGTGTTTTCAGGCAGGCTTAGCTGCATTATGAAGTGGAATGTGCTGCCTTTTCCCAATACGCTTTCAACCCAGATTGTCCCGTCCATAAATTTAACAAGTGATTTTGCTATGGCCAATCCCAAGCCTGTGCCGCCGTGTGTCCGGGTCATTGATGTGTCGACCTGTGTGAAGTTTTCAAATATGGAATCAATCTTTTCCTCCGGAATGCCTACGCCGGTATCCGCTAATTTGAAATAGATCAGTATCTTGCCGGGGTGTTGTGTTATAATATTTGCCATTGAGTCGGGGGCGGGCCCAGCTTCAAAGGTCACGCAACCATTTTCAGTGAACTTGAAGGCATTGCTTAATACATTCATAAGTACCTGTTTAATTCTCAATTCATCACCGACTACAAGCTGTGGAATCTTATCGCTAATGCTGCATCGGTACGTTATCTTATTTTTTTCAAATCTTGCCTTGAAGGTTGAGCTTACGTCCTCTATCAGCTTTCTGAGATTGACGGAGTTTTCGGAAAGTTCAAATTTTCCGGCCTCTAATTTTGAGTAGTCAAGAATATCGCTTATAAGAGAGAGAAGATCCTCTCCCCTTTTTTTGATTATCTCCAGGAAGCTCCGCTGCTCCTTCGTTACTTTTGTTTCAAGTGTGATATCAGAAAACCCTATTATCGCATTGAGCGGCGTTCTTATTTCATGGCTCATATTTGCGAGGAACATGGATTTTGCCTTGTTCGCGGCCTCTGCCTGTACTTTTGCCTCGAAAAGGGCTTTTCCTGTGTTTTTTATCTCAGTGATGTCTATCATTGATATCAATACTCTTTCCGCAGATTCCTCATAACCGGGCATTACAAGAAAGCGCAGGTCTGCGAATATTTCTTTGCCGGAAGATGTTGTTATCTTGACTTCGTGCCTGAAATCCGTGGAGCCCGCGGCGAATGATCCCATCTGTTTCCTGAAGTAGTCAATATTTACATCCTGGAAAATAAATCCTATTCTATCGATAAGCTCTTCCTTGTTGGTCGCTCCGAGCATTTTTAAAGCCGATTTGTTTATGTTTATGAGCTTTATCCGTTCCTGACAGGCCTTAAGCTCGCTATCGTTGTCAAAGATGTTCTTTGCCGGAGCCGTCGAGTTATTGGTTTTTAGGTAGTCGATATGTTTTTTTACCTCGGACCAGTCTTCCTCCAGTATGGAAATAGGGGAATCTTCAAAGAGGGCCATGAATCGTGAACTGTTTTCCCTTAGTGTGTTCTCAAATTTTTTGCGGTCTGTAATGTCTATGTCTGTTCCGACTATCCTTAACGGCGTGCCGTTCTCGTCCTTCTCAAAGGTCTTTCCTCTTCGGAGTGACCAGCGCCATTGACCATTTTTTGCTTTGAAACGATATTCGCATTCCAGAAAATTCCCTTTTCCTTTCAGGTAGGTCATTACTTTTTCCATGAAGTTTGGAAGGTCCTCCGGATTTACCCTTTTTTCCCATTCGTTATAGCTGGAGTCGAATTCATAGGGCGTATAACCGAAAAGGATGTAGTATTTGGGGCTCAGGTAGAGCTCTCCATGAAGGATGTTCCAGTCCCAGAGACCCTGGTCTGTTCCTTCAAGGGCCATATTCAGCCGTTCTCTGCTTATTTCCAATGCCCTTCTCGCCTCGCCGAGGCTCTTTTCCGTGTTGGAATAGTCCCGCTGAGTTGTGTCCTTTTCCTGGGCATATCCGTCGAGACCGCCTTCCATTCTTCTCATGTAGAGGAGGAATATAAATATTATAAGTATTCCGCATCCGGCCGCGAAGAGTGAAAAGATGCTGACCTTGTGATAATATAAATCAAGTTCGGACGATACATTCTGAAGAATATATATACTGCCTATTTCCTGCGAGCTTGAATCATGTAGGGGGATATAAGAGATGAGGAAGGGGCTTCCTGACACATCGAGTAATCTTGCTTCGCGACCTTTCGGCGTTTTCGAATCATCGGTGTTGAATATTGATTTCGGAATGTTCCTTATGGTTGATTCTACGAAATGCTGACGGGCAGTGTGAGGATACGTATCTTTTTCCTTTTCTCCTAGATATTTTTTGTCCACGGCCAGGACAATGTCCACCCCGAAGGCTTTCTTCGCGTTAAAAAGGAGATATTCGCTTTTTGCGGAAACCTCTATATACCCTTCGAGCTTTGAGTTGAAAGTCCATGGCTCTGTCAGTGTAATGTGAAAGCATCCGTGCCTGAATTCCATACCATACACTGTTTTTCCCAGAGTGAGGGCTTTTTCCATGAGTTTTGCATCGTCTCCATTTTTCGGGTATTCGGCGAGTTTCGAGACGAGGGTGCCATCGGGCAGGAAAAATCGTATTTCTGAAAAAGTACCCCTAAGTACTGAACTGCTTAATATGGAGTCGATAACATTTTCGACTTCCTTATAGTTTCGGGATTGCCAGGTATTTTGGAGTCTTTTGTTTTCCTTCAGGAATGAGAGGGAATGTTGGAACCCGCGAGCCTCGGTCTTAATATTTTCCTTCAGCAGGATTTCTACGCCCGCTGCCCTGTTGAGAAAATCGTTTTCGAGATTTTTCCAGATATAGTGGAATATCACACCAATCAATACCCCTGCGAGGAGCAGAAATACCCCGATTACGGGAAGTATGAGTCTCAGCTTAATTTTTAGGCTCAACCTTTTCAAAGGTAATATCCCTGTTTTGTTCCGAACCCGATAGAGGAATCAGCCATTAACCTTATTATATATTTTAGATATACTTGAGGCAAGTCCCGCTTTGGAATAAAGGCAATAAAGATATGAAAGTGCATTTTCCCCATATTTTTAGAATGACCCCGGCATCCTTTTAAATCAACACTTATTTTCGGTCCGCCGCCCTGCTTGCGGCTGGAAACTTTGTAAAAGAGGTGTAGATTCAACTCGTCATGTTGAGAATACAAAAATGGAGGCCGACCCTTGAGAGACAGCGAAATGATTGAAAAGCTTAATTCCTTGGGACTGAACGCCTACGAGGCCAAAAGTTATGTCGCTCTCCTGCGCCTCAGTGCCGGTGGCGGTTATGCCATCGCCAAGCGGGCAGGGATACCTACTTCCAAGGTTTACGAGGCTCTTTCTATGCTTGCATCCAAGGGGTTTATAGTCTCTGACGGCATGAAAAAGCCGAGCTATACTCCCGTCCCTCCCGCCAAAGTTCTCGGCGATATAAAAGAGGACATAGCTGGAAAAATAGAACTTCTTGTCCCTGAGTTGGAAAAGACTTCCCTGCGCCGCAAGGAAATGAGTATCCAGTCTATTAAGGGTATGCGTGCGGTGTACAGCCAGTTTCGCAGGCTTTTCAAAAGGGCTGAGAAGAAAATACTCATGACCGCATGGCCCGAAGACCTCTCCGAACTCAGCAATGAACTCAAGGATGCAGCCGGAAGATTGGAACTTATTATCCTGGCCAACGGCCCTTTTGAACTGCCGGGCGCCGAGATATTTCTGCATCGCAGAACAGATATGCTTAAGCGTTATATACCGGGCCGCTGGCTGCTTGTCGTATCCGGCTCAGGGGAGGGGATAGCGGCATTTTTCGACAATCATGACCATGCCCAGTGTATATGGACTGAAGATCCCGGGATGTACCAGATTTTTCATGACCATATACTTCACGATGTCTCTCTGAACTATGTGATATCGAAGCTTCCTATGAAGCAGCAGCCACTTGTCGAAGACGAACTCTTTGAGCTCAGGAAAAAACTCTCATTCAAGTAACGGGCCTGCCGAAGACCAGGATGGCATTCCGCCGCTTTGCTCACCGTAGAAGCTTTCAATATTAGCAATACTAATTTTTCAGTCAATGCCAGACTTTTTAGAAATAGCCATCATGATATAAGAGTTTGTATTACAAGTGGAGAAGTTAGAATGAGTCTAAGCGTGACAGAAAAGTCGGATACTCTGACCTCGAAGACAATCGGCAGAATACTTGAGTATATAAAAGAAGAACGTCTCTCGGCCGGGAATCAGCTTCCCACGGAATCTGAACTCCTCAAGATACTTGGAGTATCCAGGATAGTGCTTCGCGAGGCATTGAGCTACCTTAAAGGCCTCGGCCTTATAACCTCAAGGCGCGGCAGCGGATTTAAAATTGCCCAGGTCGATTTTGCCGGCGCTATGCGACAAGCGCTTGAGCATATATCTATTCTGAGTTCCAACAGCCTTGATGAGCTTATGGAACTGCGGAGCCAGCTTGAGATAGGATCCGTTTATGAAGCTGTCAATAACGCTTCTCAATCGGATATTGACGATATTTTTTTGGTCTTGAAAAAATTTGAGGATTGTATACAGACGGGAGAATTGGACCTTGAGGAATACCAGAGCCTGGAACTTGAGTTTCACCAGGCAATAATGACCTCAGCCGCCAGTAATACCCTGAATATAATCAATGGTGCCATAAGAAGCTACTTTACCGCATCAATCCGGCAGAAAAAACAGTATGCCCTCTATCATAATCCGGAGCTTGCATCAAGAGAATTTATCGAGCATCGAATGATAGCGGAAGCTTTCGCTCTGCACTGGCCCGAAGTCGCCGAAACCTGCCTCCGCCTTCATCTATACAAAAATAGGCCACGGAACTTATCATAACTCGTTAAGGGATTCAGTCAGACGCACGACTTCGCCCAGTCTGGAAGTTTCCGGACTGCCGACTATGATTACGCGCCTTCCAGCATCCTTCCAGCATTTTATTGTCGAAGCAGCAAGACCGGCAAGATCGTCAAACTCAGGGCTGGCGCACGCGACGACTGTTTTTTCAGGAAGCAGATGAAAAAACATCGCGGACGAAATCAGCTGACTGAGAAGTTCGGGCCATCTCTCGACTATCATAATGTCGGCAAGCGGATACTTTTTGGCGGTTTCGACAATATTGAGATAGTTGCCGGGCGCCGGAAAAATAAGTGAATTTTTCTGAGGGTCAAAGGAATATTTCTCGGCAAGAGAAGATGCAAACTCGCGCGCTTTTTCTTCATGTTCAAAAACAGAATAGGAAAAAAGTGGATGAGCCTCCCCTTTGAATCTTACAATATTGGGGAGACTCTGCAATGAAAAGGTTGAATCAAAAAGTCCTTTTTCAGGCGACAATGTCGAAATGTATTCTGCCAAACGAGGATTTTTCGCCGATATAAACCTCAATGCGAAGTTTCTGAATGCTGTAAAAATCCTTGGTGCGCAAGATTTTAAAGAGGCACATTGATCATTCTCGATATCGGAAAGTATATCGCAGTATAAATCGTTTGTCAGAAGGCGGCGTTTTGTAAAAAGAATAAGTTTTGTAAGCGGGTCCTCTAGATCAATAAAGCGCAGTTCGGGCAGGAAATTCATGATATCGTCCACGAATGCCCCTATATCCGCAGTAAAGTATCCCAGATCTTTTTTTTGCGTCAACGCAGACTCTTTCCCAAGAAGCCTGTTGAAGATATCCTGACACTGCGTTATCCTCTTCTGATTGCCGCCGCCTGCCGCCCTGCAGAGTGATTCAGCAGCCGATATTATTAACGCATTGTGAGCGACAAGCTTTTTCAGATCATCGCTGATTTGTTCAATGCTGAACGGCATCTGGGATTCCCGCTGGCACGTTTCAATGAAAAGCTTTTTATCTGAGCGTGCGTTTGGGATGTGGAATTTATCAATGGCGATATTGGGTATATTTTTTATAAGCGCGCCGCTTGAGCCGCCGTTGTAAATTTCCACATCCTTCGGAAGGACGTCTTCAACATAGGCCTCTATCGCTTTTCTCAGAACATCGAATTCACGACTGGTAAAAACCTTTCCGCCATCGACGGCGTCAACGGGGAAAAGGTACACTGTCCCTGAAGTTGAAGAAGCGTCTACGTGCGAAGATCCATTTGCCGCGAGGCAGAGATCGCTGCCCGTAAGAATGATTTTCTTGAATCCCGCTTTTACCGCCATGTCTATTGCGGAAACCGTTACCGTCTTGGAAAGGAATATTTCATTCAAAAGACCGGGGGCTTGGTTCCTGACATAACTATTCATGGCCGAAGAGTCGCCGTAAAACCATATAATATCATGAAATTTCTCGGCAAGAGAAGGAAAAACACTGAGCGTAGCGGCAAGAATGCAATTTTTTTCAGATGCCTTTTCGCACCATGAAATGTCATAAAAAGGGTCAACGTGTATGATTACGTCGGGAATAACATCGGAGCTAATAAGGGTTGAGCATGTTCGCGCCATTGAGAATACGGCGATTTTACCGCTGTATTCCTTGATAAAGGGAATGGCTTCAGCAAAAGAAGGACCTCCGCAGCATATTACGGCGGGAATGGAGGGATCCTGATTTTTAAGCATTTTTCTTCCAGAACTGAAAACTGATCTAAGATTGCCCAGCGAAGACCTGAGGTATATCAGCCCGCCGCTGCTCGATTGTCTTGCGTTGGAGACAGCTGAACCTACGGCCTCATTTATTTTTGCGATAGTCTGCTCGTACGCTTTTTCGAGGCTGCCGTCCACCTTGACACTGACCCTTTTGTCCGGCCAGAGCGAAACAAGGATTCCGGCCTTTTCGTGAGGAAACTCTTCCGGCGACAGCGATGAAAAAAGGGTCAGCCCATGTTTGCTTTGAAAAGCTGAAATCAACGATTTGTCGGAGGGGCCGCTGTAAAGATAAAGAAGAAGAGTTGACTGCGGAAGAGAGTCTCTGACAGTCGACGCAAGGGCCAGATCGGGCTTCCCCGCGAATATAACGATGCTTTCTGCCGCGGACTGCACAGTTGGCGGACGCGCGGACATAAGCCCTAGTACGTCATCGCGGAAACGTTCGAGTATCTCTTTTCTCATGCATCAAATTTATAATCACAGGATGAAAAAGACAAGCGGAGAGCTTATATTTAAATCACAGTATCAGGGAAAGAAAAAGAAAATGAAGGTTCTATCCGTAATAACCGCACGCGGCGGCTCCAAGGGAATACCAGGGAAAAACATCGTGGACCTGGGCGGCAAGCCATTGATTGCCTGGACTATAGAAGCATCCGTCAATAGCTTTCTCGTGGACAGGACAATTGTTTCGACAGATGACGAGAAGATCGCGGAAATATCCAGAAGCTTTGGCGCGGAAGTCCCGTTTATGAGGCCCGAAGAGCTTTCAAGAGACAATTCCCCCCATATTCCGGTTATACAGCACGCTGTAAGATGGATGGAGGAAAATCAAAGAGAGTTTTATGACTATATTTTACTGCTTCAGCCTACAGTTCCGTTCAGAAGTTCAGCCGACATTGACGAGGCCATAAAGATTGTCGAGGAGAAAAGACCCGATGCCCTTCTCAGCGCCTGCGAACCGGAAAATCATCCTTCGCTTGTGAAGAAACTCAATCAGTCGGGATTCATGGAATACTTTATTCCGCGCGATGAAAAAGTTTATATGTGCCGCCAGACGCTGCCGGACGCTTTCAGCGACAATGGCGCGATATTCCTCACCCGCTGTGATGTCCTGATGGAGCGAGGACTCCTTCATCCGGCCGGTTCTACTATGATATACCTTATGCCAAAGGAAAGATCGCTCGATATAGATACCCCGTGGGATTTATATATCGCACGCCTTATTGTTGAAGATATAAAAAAGAATGGCGGCCAGCCTCTGGAGCTGGCGCACCTGAATCAATAATTAACGGGCTTTATGCGATTGGCGCTGGTTGGCGCTTTGGTTGCCGCGTTGGTTGCTTCTTTGATTATTCCGCTGGTTGCCGTGCGGATTGCTGTGCCGTTGATTTCTGTTCCTGAACTGATATTTCTGAGGACCTGCCGACTTCTCAGGTTCAGCCTTGAACTGCTGAGTAATGCCTTTGACTTCTTTCTGCTCGATTTTGTGACCGATTAAACGCTGGATAGCGTCCAGGAATTGTTTTTCTTCCGCCGATACGAAAGAAACAGCCACACCTTCGATTCCGGCACGCCCGGTACGACCTATGCGGTGGATATAGTCATTGGGATCGTGCGGCATATCAAAATTGACGACATGCGGCAAGTTCACTATGTCGATGCCGCGCGCCGCTACGTCAGTAGCTACGAGTACCTGAAATCTGCCGCTCTTAAAATCACCCAGCGCTTTCGTACGTGCCGCCTGAGTCTTGTCCCCATGAATTGAGGCAGCGCTTATATCACAGTCGTTAAGCTGCTTTGCCAGACGGTCCGCGCTGTATCTGGTGCGCATGAAAATCAATACCTGATCCCATTCGCCTTCGGTAATCAGATGGGCAAGGAGTTCTTTCTTGAGCGACTTTTCAACAGGATAAACAATCTGTGTTACAAGATTGGGAGTATCGTCTTTGGGGATCTCTATCATCTGCGGGTTAGTGAGAATTGTATCGGCAAGACGCTTTACTTCATTGGAATAAGTCGCCGAGAAAAATACGGTCTGCCGTTTCTTCGGGAGAAATTCTATAATTTTGCGGATATCATGAATGAATCCCATGTCAAGCATGCGGTCGGCTTCGTCAAGGACGAGTATTTCGATTTCCGAAAGATTTACCGTTCTCTGCCCTACGTGGTCCAGAAGACGGCCGGGCGTCGCGATAAGAATATCCGTTCCATTGCGCAGGCTGTTTATCTGAGGCCTGATGCTCACGCCGCCATATACGGCCGAGGAGCGAAGCTTCGTATTCTTTCCATAAGTAATGACGCTGGCATTTACCTGGGCGGCCAGTTCACGTGTCGGCGTCAGAATAAGAGCCTTGGGATGACGTTGCTTGTTGTCTCTGCGGTGGATAAGTTGAAGGATCGGCAAAGTGAATGCCGCGGTCTTGCCTGTTCCGGTCTGGGCCTCTGCGATGATATCGCGGCCTGAGAGAAGAACGGGGATTGCCTTTGCCTGAATAGGCGTAGGTTGCGTGTAGCCCCGTGACTCGATGACACTGAGCAGGTCGGCGTTTAAGCCAAGCTTGTCGAACGACATAATAATAACTCCGGTTTTAAGCCTACCCGTTTTTATCGGGCCGGTCCGGGCTCAATAATTTTAATAAACATTCGGTGAAATCAAATTATAATGCCCTGTGCACCGACCGGTTGGCGCAACTTTCGGCTCGAAACGCAGTAAAAAGATAAAGCGGATTTAGAGAAGAAAGGCACAATGTAACGGCTTCATGATATCGTATTATATATAAGCCGCCTTGATGAAATGCCTTAACAAAAAAGCATCGCATGACACCAAGATAACACGATTATCATTATTGTCAAGCCTGATTGATGCTAAATATCTGGAACTTCACAATCTTGATGACATAGCCGGTACTTGCAACATTGAACCAGCCTATATGTGTCGCCTTTTTAAGCGTTTTGAGGGCGAAACACCCTACAAATATCTGATTAAATTAAAAATGAAACATGCCGCCAGCCTTCTTCGAGGAGGAAATATTATGATAAAGGAAGTTGCAAAAGAGGTAAATTTTACCGATCCTTA
>Ga0209417_1003391_pt1 | contig 21459 bp, 19 predicted proteins | sample RifGroF2_FD_184002 | JGI IMG/M metagenome (GOLD analysis project Ga0209417, IMG submission 184002) | Groundwater microbial communities from Rifle, Colorado, USA - Groundwater F2 (SPAdes) (version 2) | ecosystem: Environmental > Aquatic > Deep subsurface > Groundwater | place: Rifle, Colorado... | reverse complement strand
TTAATCTGTACCACCTCTTTGAACTGACCCCTCTCTGGCGCATTCAACTGACCTATTTCGCTAAAATTATTACCATCCAAAAGCAGGATAGCAGACGAACCCTCAACAGGATAGGATACGACCATAACTGTGTCGCCACCCTGTGAGAAGTGCAGATTATAAACACTCTTACCCTTTGTCTCTCTGGTGGTGATCCCCGATTTAATATCATAGGAGTAGATATCTGAGTAGCTCTCCAACTCCCATCTGCCAGATTGAACAAACTCTGTCCAATAGAGCCTATCTTTGTAAAGAATCAAAGGGGAACTTACTCTTCCCACATATCGCAAGAACCTCTCCTGCCCTCCTTGCGCAATCGCAATCAAACTTTTAATCTTTTTAAGTCCGGATTTAATTGCAATCACTGTGTCTCCCGAATATTTGAGTGGATAGAGGTATGAGGTGTAAACCCTATTTGAATCGTTAACAATTTTGTAAGGAGTAAAGGGCATCCTGGCAGAGTCCTCTCTTCTCCACCTCTCTGTCATCACCCTCTTTAGTTCGCGGAAGTTCTCTTTTTTGGTTAGTGAGGTTGTTTTTTTATAGGCTTTATTGTCGGCAGTGATATCATAAAATCTTGAGATAAGATAGTCGGTTGCCTCGCCCATATAGTTGTAATTTGAGGAGTTGAACCGGACAAAAGAGCAAAACATATATCCAAAGCTATATACATCAGGAACATAGTTCTTATAAGAGCCCATTGTCCATTTGTCCCAATTTCTGTAATCGCCCTCCAGAAATGCGGCTCTGTAATAGATCAGGTGGTCCGGATCCCTACCTCTTCCCGCAGAGGTGAGCTCTGTCTCTGTAACAACGGCATCTCCCTCCAGCTTCCATCTGCTCATTAACACCCCCACCCCCAGAGCAGTTGCCTGCTCACCCAGCAACCAGCTCAAAGGTTTGAATATCCCCTTTTCGAACTTTGAAACGTGACCTGTATGCCTCATTTCGTGAATAACAAGATGTTTCTCCCAGTTGTGAGAGTAGTCGTTATTTGCGGGTGGACGGGTTATAAGCTCCATCCTCTTTGGTGCCACCCCAACCATTCCGTTACTTGCAGAGCTAAACGGGTGAAGCACCACATCCATCTTTTTGGGATTAGTATTAAGCGATGCCAAAACCGGCTCCCTTAACCTCTCCAGCAGATAGACATAGCGTTTTGCAAGGGAGTCAATCTGCTCCGGATATATAACTTTGAAGTTCTCTGTCTCAATTGACCTCCATTTCGCCCTATATGGGTCTGTACCCAGACTATAGAATTGGGCAAAGGTATTTTTTGTTACGAAAATGTTAATTAGCAGCAAAAGTATAAAAAGTTTATGCTCTACTCTGTTAGTGCTCATTATTAACGTAAATGGTTGTTGTTTTTGAATATAAAAGAACGAAGGTAATAAAAAGCTGATAATTTTTTTAACAGCTTAATTATATGGTCTATATTTGTGACTTATTATAAGGAAGAAAAAATGAGTATACTCTTTCAGATTTTACAAGTTCTGGGATCGCTTGGTCTTTTTCTATACGGAATGACTCTATTGAGCGAATCCCTGCAAAAGGTCGCAGGAGATAAAATGCGCAGCATTCTGGCAGCAATGACCTCAAACTCCTTTAAAAGAGTTCTAACCGGTCTCTTTATCACTGCAATAATTCAGTCGTCAAGCGCAACTACCGTAATGGTTGTAAGCTTTGTCAATGCAGGCCTGCTCTCCCTTACTCAATCCATAGGGGTTATAATGGGGGCAAATATCGGCACAACTGTAACAGCGTGGATTATCTCATTGCTTGGATTTAAGGCAGATATCTCTATTCTATCTATCCCTCTGATTGGTGTTGGCTTTGCCTTTATGATGTCAAAATCTAAAAAGAGAAAATCTATCGGAGAGTTAATAATTGGGTTTGCACTCCTCTTCCTGGGGCTTAGTTTCTTAAAAAACTCCGTTCCGGACCTTAAATCAACACCGGAGGTTCTGGAGTTTATAAAAGAGTGGACAAGTTTCGGATTCTTATCAGTCCTTATATTTGTTGCGTTTGGAACATTGCTCACAATTGTGCTGCAATCTTCAAGCGCAACAATGGCACTAACCCTTGTAATGTCCAGCTATGGATGGATTCCGTTTGAGATGGCAGCGGCAATGGTTCTTGGAGAGAACATAGGGACAACCATCACTGCAAATCTCGCTGCAGCTGTTGCCAATGTCTCCTCACGAAGGGCGGCGCTGGCACACACAGTTTTCAATATATTCGGGGTAACCTGGGTGCTTATTCTATTTAATCCTATTCTGCGCCTGGTATCCTATATAACGATAAGTGTCGGTGGCGGGGATCCGTTCCTGTCGAGCGACTCTACCCTTTACGGAGTCTCCTTCCTGCACACTCTCTTTAACCTTACAAATACTCTGTTGCTGGTTTGGTTTACTCCTCAGATTGTTAAGCTCGTAAGCTATGTTATAAAGGCCCCGAAAGTGGAGGAGGTTTTCCGTCTTCAATTTATACAGGGGGGGTTGCTTAGCACGGCAGAGTTGTCCTTAACACAGGCTAAACACGAGATTGTTAACTTTGCCCACCTGGGTCAGCGGCAATTCGAATATGTCAGAAGTGCAATTAAAGATTGCGATAAAGATAGCTTTGACGGCATCTTTTCAAAACTTGAACACTACGAGCAAATCACAGACAGAGTAGAGCTGGAAATTGCCAACTATCTCAACAATATCTCCGAAGGAGAGATAAGCGAAGAGAGCGGAAGACGACTTCAGGCTATGTATACAATAATAAGTGAGATTGAGAGTATCGGTGACTCCGGGTATAACATCGCCAGAATATTACAGAGGAAAAAAGTTTACAACAGTAAATTTGACCCGGATATGGTTAAAAAGCTTGAACATATGCTGGATCTGCTGGACAATGCATTTAAGCAGATGATTTTCAACCTCGAACTAGGATATAAAAACATCTCCAACATATCCGGCGCAGAGGATGCCGAAAACTCAATTAATGAGTATAGAAATCACCTTAAAGAGGAGCATCTTCTCAACCTGGAGAACAATGTATATAACTATCAAACAGGGGTCTTCTATATGGATGTTATTGCAGAGTGCGAAAAGGTTGGTGACTATATAATCAATGTATCTGAGGCAATAATTGAGGTTCAGTAATAATACTCATTATGAAGCGTACGGCAATATTTTTACTGCTTTTTTGTACAAACCTCTCTTTTGCACAAAATGATTCGATTACTATTGTAACCACTCAGTGGGTGAGCAGTGTCGTTGCCCCGGGAGTAACTCATAAGCAGTATCATTTTAAAGAGGGCTCTCTCTTTGGCTCCTCTCAGTTTATAAATCTGCTTGAGATAGAGGCCGGCTCTTCCAGGGAGATAGAGATCCTGCCCAGCCCGGTTCTGATTGAGACAAGCAAGCTTGCCTGCGAGAGTGGTGCTGTTGCTGCAATAAACGGCTCTTTTTTTAAATTCAACTACGAGCATAATACTGTAGACTACAACTCTGTTGACTATATCAGAAAAGATGGTGCAGTTTTAGCCCCAAATACCTATACATCGGGCAGCAGGGCTATGCACCAGAGAGGCGCCCTTGCAATTCACAACAGAGTGCTTTATATCCTTAAAGCAGATGAGCTCAAAAACTGGGAAAACTACATTCTGGCAGATGAGATAATCACATCTGGCCCTCTGCTGAGGGTGGCAGGTTTGGACGAAAAGCTTGATAACTCCTCATTCTACACAACCAGACACCCAAGAACAGCTGTTGCAAAAAGAGAAAATGGGAATATAATTCTCTTTACCGTTGACGGACGGGCAAAAGAGTCTGCGGGAATGTCACTGGAAGAGCTCCAGAAAACTCTGCGCTGGCTTGGAGCAAAGGATATAATCAACCTGGACGGGGGTGGGTCAACAACTATGTTTATCCGTGGTGCCGCAGGTAATGGTGTCGTTAATCACCCTACCGATAACAGACTTTTCGACAATAACGGAGAGAGAAGAGTTGCAAACATAATTTTAGTGAAGTAACTTTAACGGAAATCCCGTCTCCTTAAATTAAAATCTGCATCCACAATGGCCAGAAAGGCTCTTTTTCTCTACACTCACCTCTCAACTTTTGTCCGGGGAGATCTTGCAATCCTCTCAGGCAGCTTTGATGTAAAAGAGTATCAAGTTGTAAATACACCAAAAAGAGTACTCCCCTGGTCGCTTCTTAAGTTGGCTCTCTTTCTGATTATAAATATCCGCAAGTTTGAATTTGTATATATCTGGTTTGCAGATTACCATTCGTTTCTTCCTCTCCTATTTAGCCGTATTGCAGGAAAACGCTCATATCTGGTAATAGGCGGGTACGATATCTGCCGCGAGAGACGATATAAATATGGCAGTTTTTCCAACCCGTTGAGATCTATTGCCGCAATCTCCTCAATAAAGATGGCAACGACTAATCTGTGCGTTTCAAATAGCGTACAAAGGGTTATTAGGGCAATAGCACCCTCTTCGCGCTCCTGCGTAGTATATAATGGCGTAAATACAGATCTCCTCTCTTATCCCGAATCCTCCGCACAAGATAGCTCTTCAGGGGGAATCTCATCCTCAGAGATACTCTGCGTTGCTCTGGTCTCAACTGTTCAGAGTTTCTATATAAAGGGGATTGATCGATTTAATTCGGTCGCAGAGATTATGCCGGATAATAATTTTGTTTTGGTAGGGTGCAACCCGGATGTTTTTATGTTAGCAGGAGTAACTCCTGCTAAAAATCTAAAAATCTTACCAAGGTTAAATCACTCCAATCTTAAAGATTTCTATATAAATTCCAAGGTATACTGCCAACTCTCCAGAAGAGAGAGCTTCTCTCTATCTCTGGCAGAGGCAATGAGTTACAACTGTATCCCCGTTATAACAAAAACAGGAGGTATGCCCGAAGTTATCGGAGAGTTGGGCTTTATGGCAGATGGTGACAACATCTCTCAGATAGTAAGCCAGATTAAAGCGGCACTTAACACGCACAGAAGTGATGTTTTAAGGAAGAGAGTTATAGATAACTTCTCTCTCAAAAGGCGAGAGGAGAGTCTCCTCAAAATCATTAACGGGTAAAAAAAAAGAGGCTAACTGATAAACAGAGAGCCTCTTTTATGTTGACCTACCAGGATTCGAACCTAGACTGACTGAACCAAAATCAGTAGTGCTACCATTACACCATAGGTCAGTGTCCCCATTTTGGGACTGCAAATATATCTCTTTTTTTATTTCTTCCAAAAATAATTATAAAAACTTGTATTGCAGGATTCTCTCACCCACATAATAAAATAGTGATATCCAGAGCGCAAATCTGATTGACCTCCCTAAGAGCATAAATATAGCGCTCTTAATTACATCTATTCTATAGAATCCCAGGCCGATTGCCAAAAGATCTCCGATGAGAGGCAACCAGGTAAAAAACGCAATCAAACTTCCATATTTCTCAATTCGGGCCTTTTGTTTGACAAGTTTCTCCTCTTTAACTCCGAACCACCTCTCAATAATATCCCATCTGCCCAGGTGCCCCACATAGTAGGAGGTGAGCCCGCCAATCCAATTACCGAGAGTAGCTGCAAAAAAAGCGTGAAGAGGATTTACCCCGGCAATAAGTACCCCTGTTAAGAGCACCTCGGAGCTAAATGGTATTACAGTAGCGGCAAAAAATGCCCCGAAAAAGAGTCCTAAAACACCGTAATCCTGTAATAACTCAAGCATATCTGATTAATTAGCCTCTCCTGTTTTTAAAAAACTCTTTTACAATTGTTGAGCACTCCCTCTCCATAACTCCTGAGATAACCTCAGTTTTCGGGTGCAGAAGAGTTGGAGAGAAGAGAGAGAATCCGCGTTTTGGATCCGATGCCCCATATACCAAAACTTTTATTTGTGCCCAATTAAGGGCAGCGGCACACATAGGGCAGGGCTCAAGGGTGACATAGATAGATGAGCTCTCCAGATATTTTCCTCCAAAGTTATTTGTAGCCATTGTGATAGCCTGCATCTCTGCGTGCGCGGTGGGGTCGTTTAGAGTTTCAGTAAGGTTATGTGAGCGTGCAATTATCTTACCGTTACATACTATTACAGCCCCAACAGGAACCTCGTCCCTATCGAGCGCTTTGTTGGCCTCTTTTAGAGCCTCCCGCATAAATTTCTTGTGCTCCTCAATCTGATTTATACTCTCCTGCCGGCTTCTACTCTCCATCTGCATTTATATTTTCTTTGCAAATATAGCTAATTAAGCGAATGTGAAATCTAATCAAAATTTAGGACATTTTGTCAGTATATCTGATTGGCACCTATTTTGTGTGATGAGCAGTAGAATTGATAATATCAAAATCAAATAATCTTTAATATAATATTTAAAACTTTTAAATTATGAACATCAAACCATTAGCAGACAGAGTTTTAGTTGAGCCTAAAGAGGCCGAAACAAAAACCGCAAGTGGATTGTACATCCCCGATACAGCTAAAGAGAAACCACAAGAGGGGAGAGTTGTTGCTGCAGGTAACGGCAAAAAAGATGAACCGATGGAGTTAAAAGTCGGTGATATAGTTCTTTACGGAAAATATTCCGGTACTGAAATTAATGTGGAGGGAAAGGAGTATCTGATGATGCGTCAATCCGATGTGCTTGCCGTTATTGGATAGATATTAAGCATTAATTTCACTGTATATTAAACTAGAATAAAAATTAAAAAACATTGATAATATGTCAAAGGAGATAAAATTTAACATTGAGGCACGCAATCTTATGAAAGAGGGCGTAGATGCTTTAGCTAATGCAGTTAAGGTAACACTTGGTCCAAAGGGAAGAAATGTTGTGATTGATAAAAAATATGGTTCACCACAAATTACCAAGGATGGTGTTACCGTTGCAAAAGAGATTGAGTTGGAAGACCGCTTCGCAAATATGGGTGCTCAGATGGTAAAAGAGGTTGCATCAAAAACTGCAGATCAGGCAGGAGACGGTACAACTACAGCAACTGTTCTGGCTCAGTCTATCATAAATGTCGGGCTAAAGAATGTAACGGCAGGTGCAAATCCTATGGATCTAAAAAGAGGGATAGACAAAGCTGTTAAAGTTGTAATTGCCTCACTTAAAAAACAGAGTCACTCTATTGGAGATGATATCACCAAGATTGAGCAAGTGGCTACAATATCTGCAAATAACGATTTCGAAATCGGTAAACTAATTGCAGAGGCAATGAGTAAAGTGAAGAAAGAGGGAGTTATTACTGTGGAGGAAGCCAAAGGTACAGATACCGAAGTTAAAGTTGTTGAAGGAATGCAGTTTGACAGAGGTTATATCTCTCCTTACTTTATGACTAATCCGGAGAAGATGGAGGCTGTTCTTGAGAAGCCAATGATTCTTATTACAGATAAGAAGATCTCTGCAATGAAGGATCTTATGCCGATTCTGGAGCCTATAGCTCAGGGGGGTATGTCTCTTTTGATTATTGCAGAGGATGTAGATGGTGAAGCTTTGGCAACTCTGGTTGTAAACCGCCTTCGCGGAACCCTCAAAATTGCTGCAGTTAAAGCTCCGGGCTTTGGTGACCGCCGCAAAGAGATGCTTGAAGATATCGCAATCCTTACAGGAGGTACTGTAATCTCCGAGGAGAAGGGTCTTCGTCTGGATGCCGCAACTCTAGAGATGCTGGGCCGTGCTGATAAAGTTTCTATTGATAAAGAGAATACTACAATTGTAAACGGCGCCGGCGAAAAATCTGAAATAGATAAAAGAGTTGGACAGATTCGCAAGCAGATGGAGACTACAACCAGTGACTACGACAAAGAGAAGTTACAAGAGCGTTTGGCTAAACTTGCCGGAGGTGTTGCCGTACTCTATATAGGAGCTGCAACCGAAGTTGAGATGAAAGAGAAGAAAGATCGTGTAGATGACGCTTTGAGCGCAACCCGTGCAGCTGTAGAAGAGGGTATCGTTCCTGGAGGTGGTGTAGCATATATCCGTGCAATCGAAGATCTTAAGAACCTTAAAGGAGACAATGAGGACGAGACTACCGGAATTGCAATTGTTGCCAGAGCAATTGAGGAGCCTATGAGGCTAATCGTTGAGAACTCGGGAATTGAGGGAAGCATCGTTATTCAGAAGGTTAAAGAGGGTAAAGATGACTTTGGTTTTAATGCCAGAACAGATAAATATGAGAACCTCTACTCTACCGGAGTTATTGACCCAACTAAAGTAACCCGTATTGCTCTTGAAAACGCAGCTTCGGTTGCAGGAATGTTCCTCACAACAGAGTGTGTTTTAGCAGAGAAGAAAGAGGAGAATCCGGCCCCTATGGGAGGTCCCGGCGGAATGGGCGGAATGGGTGGAATGATGTAATCTTTCAAGAATTCCCTTCCCGTAATCACTATTATTAAATAAAAGGATGGCCAAAAAGGTCATCCTTTTTTTACGAGACAACCTTTTTTCGGAACAATTTTCCCGGATAGTTGTTTATAAAATAAAAAAGAATATGTTAAAAATTGGAGATAAAGCACCTCAGTTTTCCGGAGTAGACTCTGAAGGTAAAATTCTAAATTTAAATGATTTCCGGGGTTCAAAATTAGTTCTGTACTTCTATCCGAAGGACAACACTCCGGGATGTACCGCGCAAGCTTGTGACCTGAGAGATAACTATGAGAGACTACTCTCTCTGGGATACAAGATTGTTGGTGTCAGTAAGGACAATATGAAGTCTCACAAAGGTTTTATCGAAAAATTCAATCTCCCGTTCCCGCTTATTTCGGATGAGGAGGCTATTATCCTAAAGGCCTATGAGGCTTGGGGCAGAAAAAAATTTATGGGAAAAGAGTATGATGGAATTATCCGAAAGACTTTTGTAATCGACGAAACAGGAGTAATCTCAGATATTATTGAAAAAGTGGAGACAAAAGCCCACTCCAAGCAATTAATAGGAAAATAGTATCAGATTCTGTAATAATTTGCCTAACCTGCCGGGCACTTACCCTACAACCCAGGCTAACACGTGGTTTTCCATAATTTCGTAGCAGAGATCAAACTCCTGCTCAACTCCCTCTTTATCTGTAAAGATGGCTGTGAGCTCCCCGCTCTCTTTTGGTTGAAATCTCTTTATGTAAATCTGTTTTGCAAAGTCTATATCCGTCAAAGACATCCTTTTAAAGATTGCCTCTTTTGCACTCCAATAAATTGCAAGGTGGGTATTTCTGTTTTTTTCATTAATAGATTCACGCTCCAATTCTGAGAGTGCCTTTTTTTCAACAACAGAGAAGCTCCTCTCCAGGGACTCAATATCAATACCAACACTATCTTGCGGATGGGTAAGAATTGCCACAAATCTGCCGGTGTGAGAGATGCTGATCTCTGTAAGGCTGTTTTGTAAAAATGGCCTTCCGTTATCGTGGTGACCCAGATAAACTTTACCATCAAACAGCTCATTAAGTAAAGCTCTTACTGCCAGACGCTCGCGTCTTCTGGCGCTGTTGCGTATCAGTTGAAGCTCCTCAATCTCATCATTTGGCACAGAGCTTAGTTCCAAAAGCTGCTCTTCGCTCTCGGTAATATCCCAAATGGATATTGTTGCCCCGTTGTCTAACTCTTTAGTGTAATATAGTCCCATATTGGTATTAAATAAAACTACCTTTTTTAAGTTTCATCTGACTCATCTGAAATTTCACCCACTATCTCCTCCAGAACATCTTCCAGAGTTACTATCCCGTCTGTACCTCCGTACTCGTCTACAACAAGTGCCAGATGTATCTTTTTCTGGCGAAACTCCTCCAGAAGGTCGTTGATTTTTTTACTTCCCGGAACAAAATATGCCTCTCTTATAAGCTTATGCCAGTCAAAATCCTTTACTCCGTCTCTTATATATCCAACCAAATCTTTGACATATAGAAAACCCCGAACACTATCCAGATTCTTCTCATATACTGGAAGTCTGGAGTATCCGCACTCAATTGCCTTATTAAGAACCTCACTTGAACTCATTGATGTACTTAGTGCTGCCACCTCAACTCTAGGTCTCATTATCTCTGATACAGATGTTGTTGACAGGTCCGCTATGCTTTTAAGCAGTCTCTTCTCTTCGACCTGGGATGCATCCGAAATGTTATCCACATCTGTAATATCCTCAATTGACTGTGCCTCCCTCTGCTCTCTGCTCTCGTCCAAAGCCGTATTGAAACGACTCAGTATAATATTAAACGGGGCTCCAAGCTTGCACAGCAGATATGCAAAAAGAGATAGTCTGCCAAATATCATTTGCCCTCTCCTATTTACAATAAAAGATAGTGAAGCATTAACGATAAAAAAGAGAGTTACAGAAATTGCTGCAGCAGCAATAGGTTGATTGAAGATTTTAGTGATAAGAAAAATTATCCCGATCTTTAAAAGCAGCGAAAATTGAAGCATTGTCCCCTCAAATTCTGCCGGCGAAGAGAGCATTCTGGCAACTCGTTTAGCGCCTCTGCTTTGATTTTCGTTAAGACTTGCCTGTGATACTCTATGTTGCCTGTAAGATAAATCAAGAGCAGCTATCAGGACATAAACCAGCAGAGCGAAGATAAGAGTTATCTCCTGGGAGAAATAGTCGTCTATTATACTACTGGGAGGTTCCAACTAAAATTTATATTTGTTATTGCTGCAAATATAATTAAAATAATTTTGCATAAAATTTTTCAAGCATAAATATTGGATAATAGGACTCCTTCGCCTTTCTTAAACCCTCATCTCCAATATCATCCTCTCTATTGACATATTGATATCCGGGAGCCACTCTGGAGAGAAACTCTCTGTTAATCATTGGGTACGCCCCTCTAACCTCAGAAAAGGCCTTCTCTATATGTACAATAACTGTATCTGAGTTAATAACCTCACCTATTGTATAGGCAACAATTTTGCCATCAACTCTTAACACCCCACCCCTTAAGTTGAGATGATGGTAGTTATCCAGACACTTTTCAACTGCACAACTCTCCCAGGATAGAGTTTCGTGTTTTTTGCACTCAACCCTTGCACACCACTCGTGGTTGAACTCCTTAATTTCAGGAATCATATCTGAATTAAGCTCTTCGTAGCTCCATTTATTGTTGGCAGCAAAGAAGTTTAAGTGGTTTCTCTTTGGCTGAAGCTTTTTACCGGATAGTGAGATAAGTTTTTCACTTTCATATATGTAGTCAAAACTATCTCTTATAGGATCAAAAATAAACCTATCCGGGAAGTGACTCTTTAACTCATGTGCCGTCTTTTCTGTTACTCCAATGAGAGTAAAAGATGAGCCGTTGTTAGCAGCATCTTCCATCATCAATTCGATAACCTCTTTAACATCTCCGCTACCCGCAGGATAGAGATAGCGAAAATCCGGAGCAGATCCTGTTCTAAGCATCAGAAAATCTTTGTATCTCCCTATTTTAGATTGATATATACCATCCCAGATATACAAGTTCGTGAAACAATACTCTGCTCCACGAAAATCTGAGATCCTTAACAAGATGTCTGCCCAAGCTTTATCTTCTATCTCAATTTTTTTGAATTCCAACATAACAGATTATTCCGAAAGCCATAACTTTAAAGTCTCAACCGCTTCTTCTCTCATTTGAGGGGGTAGAGTAGATATTCTAGCCCTGTGGCTCCCTTTTGGTTCAATAAAGAGAACAATGTTTTTGCCTTTTGGTTCATTTACCTTAACTGCACTCCACGGGTCAAACTCACCATAAACAAACAACATCCGCTCCTGGGTACCGGCAACAAATCGTTTTAATTTTCTATAGAGAGCCTTATCAAATTTAAATTCGGCACCTGCCGGGAGAAAAAGTTTGTTGAGGTAACCCTTTGAATTTTTGATTGCTAACAACCCTTTAAATGGACGAGTGTCATATCCGTAATAGCCTAACTCTCTTGCTGCCTGCACAAAAAATGCTGTAGTTGAGCTTTCATTTACAAAATAGTCTACGGGGCTAATCTTCATCCAGTATTTGAACACCTCGTTTGCAGAGGATCCTTTCGCCGGCACCTCCGAGATAGGGCTGCCCCACTGCCAGAAAGCGAATGGGAACTCCAGAACCGAATAGTCATAGATCTCTCTTGTGGAGAGGTTAAACTTGTAACCCTTTACACTACATAAAGAGTCAAATTTTGGCTGCAGCTCCTCTCTGCGGTTAAGAACTTCAAACTGAAAATTCTCCAGCAACTCTCTTTGTTGCGGAGTCCCAACAAATTTACTCAGGAACGGCTCGTGCCTGCCATCTTCTCTGCCTTTACACAGGGGTGCAACATAGGGAACCGTAATATCTACATCATCAGGGAAAAAAGCCCGGTAGATGAGGGCTGTCTGACCACCCTTACTCACTCCGGTTGCAATCCACTTGCCTTTGTAAAACTGCTCAAATGCCTTTTTGATTTTATGAAGGTCATATGCAGAGTTTTCGGCTGTAAGATATTTCCACTCCAGAGGCTTTGGCGTTGACTCCAGAAAATACCTGTGCTCCACAAACACAATATTAGTCTCAAAAAGTCTTGATAACTCATCCCTGTATCTTGGGTTAGATGCATAGGCCGCTCCATAACCCTCAGTTACAATTACTGTCGGTCTGCTGAATGACACATTCATTAGATAGACCCGTTGAGTAAAGCTACCTGCAGATGGATTCTTATGATCTAACGGCTGTTGAAAATATAGAACATACTTGTCGTTGAAATTCGGACTCTCCAACCGTTTAACTCCGCTAACCCCCGGGATAGCCTCAATTCTTGAGATAAGAGTATCTCTGTGCTGAGAAAAGAGGGAGGAAGATGTAGATGTAAACAGTAAAATAACTGCTATAAGGGAAAGTGCCCTTTTACCTTTGTATTTGTACATATGTAAAAACTTAGTTTTGAGTAATCGGGCAAAAGTAAAGAAAAAACCTTACTTTTGCCCCAAATTAGTATAGCAAATGAGCAACTTTGTCAAAGAACTTACCTGGAGAGGAATGGTCCACAATATTATGCCCGGGACCGAAGAGCAACTGCAAAAAGAGCAGACATCTGCATATGTGGGAATTGACCCCACTGCAGACTCACTACATATAGGACATCTCGTTAGTATAATGATGCTTAGACATCTGCAGGCTTGCGGGCACAAACCCATCGCACTTGTGGGGGGAGCTACAGGTATGATTGGAGACCCCTCTATGAAATCTACCGAGAGAAATCTGCTGGACGAAGCAACCCTTCGACACAATCAAAATGCAATAAAGGAGCAACTCTCCCACTTTCTGGACTTCGACTCCGATGCCCCAAACGCCGCTATTCTGGTTAATAACTACGACTGGATGAAAGATTACACATTTCTTCATTTCATACGGGATGTGGGTAAGCACATTACAGTAAACTATATGATGAGTAAAGAGTCTGTAAAAAAGAGAATTACCGGAGATGAGCGGGAGGGGATGTCATTTACAGAGTTTACCTATCAACTTGTTCAGGGGTATGACTATCTGCACCTCTACAACAATTACGGGTGCAAATTGCAGATGGGAGGAAGTGACCAGTGGGGAAATATCACTACCGGCACAGAGCTTATTCGCAGAAAAGAGTCCGGCGAGGCATTTGCCCTCACCTGCCCTCTTATCACAAAAGCAGACGGAGGAAAGTTTGGAAAAACCGAACAGGGCAATATTTGGCTTGACCCTAAGTATACAACACCCTACGCATTTTATCAGTTCTGGCTGAATGTCAGCGATGAAGACGCAGAGAGATACCTAAAAATCTTTACAATGCTCTCAAAAGAGGTTATAGAGAATGAGGCCTCAAAACATCGTGAGGCACCCCATTTGAGAGAGCTCCAAAAGCTCCTGGCTAAGGAAGTAACAACTATGGTACACGGAGATGTTGAGTACAACAAAGCTGTTAAGGCCTCCTCAATTCTATTTGGACAATCTACCTCCCAAACCCTGCGGGAACTGGATGAGCGAACCTTTTTAACCATCTTCGAAGGGGTACCCCAGTATGAGATAACAAAAGAGGATTTAAACTGTAATATCACTGAAATTCTGGCAGTTAAAAGCTCCGTCTTCCCATCAAAAGGGGAGTGCCGCAAAATGGTTACTGCCGGTGGAGTGAGTATAAACAAGACAAAAGTAGAGTCTCCCGAAGAGCTAATCTCATCGGAAGATTTGTTAAATAATAAGTATATCCTTATTCAAAAGGGTAAGAAGAACTATTACATTCTAAAACTAAAATAATATGGAGGGAGAAAGCACACGACAACATAAGGTTTCAAGGCAATTGCAGAGAGATCTTTCAGAGATTTTTCGCGAGAAGGGGACCTCTGTATTCAAAGGGACTATGATAACTGTTACCTCTGTAAGAATCAGCCCCGATCTTTCGGTGGCAAGGGTATTCCTCAGCATATTTCCATCTGCAAAGAGCGCAGAGGTGTTTAAAATAGTCCAGGATACCTCTAAGGCACTAAGAGGAGAGCTCGGCAAAAGAGTTTCAAAACAGCTTAGAATTGTTCCGGATTTGGTCTTCATTATTGACGACTCTCTGGACTATGTAGAGAGGATAGAAGAGCTGCTTAAGAAATAGACTATTAACAAATAAACACAGCCAATTGCACCTCCCTCTCTTCATAGCGAAAAGATATCTGTTTGCAAAGAAATCGCACAATGTGATAAACATCATATCATTAATCAGTGCGGGAGGTATTGCTGTGGGAACGGCTGCTCTTATTATAATACTATCTGTCTATAACGGATTTGAGGGACTTATAAAATCTCTTTACGGAGCGTACGAATCGGATCTTCTCATATCACCGGTACTTGGAAAGAGCTTTATTCCCGCCGGTGAGCAATTCGAGGCAATTCGCAAAGACTCCCGGATTGCAGCTTTCTGTGAAGTTGTAGAGGAGAATGTCTTTATTAAATATGGAGACCAAGAGTCTGTTGCTACCATAAAAGGGGTAGATAGTGCCTACTCCCGCATAACTCAGCTCCACCAATACATAAAAGAGGGAGAGTTCTCTCTCTACCACGGAGAGATTCCCCAGGCAGTTCTTGGCAGATTTCTGGCCTATCACCTTGGGCTGAGAGTTCACTTTAACGAGTCTCTCGCACTCTATTTCCCCTCCCGAAACAGCCGTCTTTCCATTGTTAATCCATCTTCCTCTCTCAACACAGAGGAGGTCTTTCCGTCTGGAATCTTCTCTTTGGAGCAAGGGTTCGACAAGAAATATATATTTATCCCCATATCAGTTGCAAGAGATCTTCTGGAGTATGAGAACGAAGTCTCCTATGTTGAGCTATATCTCAATAATAAAGAGCAACTTCCATCTGTTAAGAGAGAGCTAATTAACACGTTGGGAGATAAATATCTTATAAAGGATAGATTTGAACAAAATGAGACACTCTATAAAATGATGGAGTCGGAGAAGCTCTCCATCTATATAATACTTCTATTCGTACTGGTGATAATCTCCTGCAACCTTTTCGGCTCTCTCTCTATGCTCATTATTGAGAAGCGTGAAGATGCCTCAACACTAAAGGCAATGGGTGCAGATGACCGACTTATTAAACGGATTTTTCTCCTGGAGGGGTGGATGATCTCTCTGCTTGGAGTTGCTGTGGGAACTGTGGTTGCTCTTGCATTTTGCTTTGCACAGCAAACTTTCGGAATAATTCCTATGCCTGGAAACTTCATAATTGAAAATTATCCTATAGTTGTAAGGGCCTCTGATGTAATTATAACTATCTGTGGTATAGCGATTATAGGGTTTTTTGCAGCCCATTTACCGCTGGCAATCGTAAAAAAAATAGAAAATTTCTAAAAATTGATGCAACGTTTATAATATCTCCTGCATCTTTAAGATGTAGGTTTAGGTTTTAGTACACAAGAAAAGGGGTCGATGTCTGTAGCAGGGGGTCGGCCTTTTTTTTTGCAACAACTCTTAATTTACTACATTTGTCTATTAAGAGAGGCTTACAAAACAAAACTACAAGATGAGACAAATTGCACTTTTAACTCTTTCTGTAATTGCAGTTATACTGCTTTCACCCTCCCCGCTGACGGCTAAAACCCAGTTTGACCATCGGGAGTCAGAAAATAAAAAACCCAGAGTTGTAATACTTGCCACCGGAGGGACTATTGCCGGCTCCGCCTCCAGCTCCACACAGGCTTCCTACAAGCCCGGAGTACTCAGCATTGAGCAGATTCTTAAAACCGTTCCCGAGATTGAGACGCTTGCCCAACTAAAGGGTATTCAGATAAGCAATATAGCAAGCCAAGATATGGAGGAGGGAATTTGGCTTGAGCTATGGAGAACGATTGACAATCTCTTCACGCACGACCTTTGCGACGGAGTTGTAATTACTCACGGTACCGATACAATGGAGGAGAGTGCCTACTTCCTGAACCTTACCATAAGACACGCCAAACCTGTAGTTATTACCGGGGCGATGAGGGCATCTACCTCACTCAGCCCGGATGGCCCATTCAATCTCTTCAATGCAGTTGCTCTTGCAGCATCTGCAAATGCTCAAAACAGAGGAGTTATGGTTGTGATGAATGACTATATACTATCTGCAGATGATGTTACAAAGACAAATACCATCAATACAAACGCTTTCGAGTGTCCCAACTTTGGTCCTTTGGGTTATATGAGAAACGGCACTCCGCACTTCTTTCGAGAAAGCAGATACACTCACACAGCATCTTCCATATTTAATATTAAAGGGCTGACAGCCCTTCCAAAAACCGAAATAGTTTACGCTTACGCCTTCTCTTCTGACATTGCAATCAATGCTCTTATAGACGGCTCAACAGAGGGTATCGTGATTGCGGGTGTGGGTCACGGGAACTATAATAAAGCTATTGCCGAAGCTATGAAAAAAGGGTCCTCTAAAGGGGTTAACTTTGTAAGATCTTCCCGCATAATTGGTGGCGGAGTAGATCTATCTGCAGAGAATTATGATCCCAGATGGCCGGTAAGCTTTAATAAAACTCCCCAGAAAGCTAGAATTCTGCTTATGCTTGCTCTCACTATAACGAAAGAGCCAAAAGAGATTCAAAATATTTTTATGGAGTATTAAAGAGCTGCTCCTGCACCGCTTTTTCCCGGAAAAGTCCAAAAATAGAGGATCCGCTTCCGCTCATAGAGGCGTATATTGCACCCTGGTTATAAAACTCCTCCTTATAGATAACAAGTTCCGGGTGTTTTTCAAATATATGCTTCTCAAAATCATTGAAGAGATGCTCTCTCCATTGTTCCACAGGTAGTTTTAAAATATCTCTAAGCGGTATTAGCGGCGCCTTGGGAACAACTCCGCCATAGGCCTCAGCAGTCGAAACAAAAACAGGTGGGGTAACTATTTTGATTTGAAGCCCGGCCAAAGCCGGAAGATCTATCTCCTCCAGAATATCTCCTCTTCCGGAGACAATCATAGGGTTTATCTCACCCTCTGTACTTAGGTGAGCATAGATAAAGAAGGGACAGTCGCTTCCCAGTATTGCGGCATAGGATGCCAGAGTCCGTTTATTTATTCCGAGTTCAAATAGCTTGTTTAGAAGGATAAGCGTACAGGCACCATCGGAAGATCCTCCGCCAAGCCCTGCTCCCGATGGGATATTTTTATAGAGGTGAAACTCTGCCGGAGGTATTTTAAAATCTTTACTTAAGAGTTTATAAGCCTTAATGCAGATATTATCTTCTGCTGCACAATCCAACTCTCTGCCATAAATTGAAAAAGAGAGCTTGTCGCTCTCTACAATTTCAAGTATATCACAAGGTGAGTTAACATCACAGAAGAGGCTCTCCAGATTATGGTACCCGTCACTCCGTTTTTCAATAATCTGAAGACCTATATTTATCTTGCATTTCGGGAAGATTATCATCTATCCGCATTTTGAGTTTCCACAGGCCATACAGGTGAGGCAACCCTCCTGATATACAAGGTTTAGAGAGCCACACTTTTCGCACTTCTTGCCGGAGTCATCTTTGGTTCCGTCCGGAATATACCTTTTGAGTGTTCTCTCCACACCATTCTTCCAGGTGTTTATCGCTTCGCTGTCCAGCTGGAGCCCGCTAACCAGATTTACAACATCCACAATAGGCATTCCGTTTCGCAGTACTCCCGATATTAGTTTTGCATAATTCCAGAACTCCTTGTTGAACATATGCGATACTCCGCCAATTATATTCCTGTAGCCATATTTGTCTATGTAGTGAAAGTCATACCTGGTGTTCGCGTTTTCGTCTTTCTCCTTAACAATATACCCCATTGTTACAGATTTTGGAATACTCCTGGTATCCTCATCTATTAGTCCGGTAAAGATCTCATAAGGAATACCCTCTATATGACCAACCAAGGCAATCCACTGCTCTGCCCCATTTTTAAACCTTATTACCTCTGCATCCAAAGATTTCGGACGCTCCTTCCTTCTTGACTGAGCCTCTTTGCTGTCGTTCTCCTTTGCAGATACCAGCACTCCGGAGCGGGAGCCGTCGCGGTAAACGGTTACCCCTTTACAACCATACTCCCAGGCAGTTTTATAAACCTCAGAGACAAGCTCTTCTGTGGCATTATTAGGCAGGTTTACCGTTACACTTATAGAGTGATCTACCCACTTTTGCATCTTACCCTGCATCTTTACCTTTGCCGTCCAATCAATATCATTTGATGTAGCCTTGTAATATGGAGATTTTGCAACAAGCTCCTCTATCTCCGAGACCTGCATAGCCTTTACCTTCTCGCTTTTATATCCGTTCTTTTCACACCAAATAATAAAATTGTGATGGAAGACATAGTACTCCTCCCAGGCATCTCCAACCTCATCACGGAATGTTATGGTCACATTTTTGTCGTTTGGATTTACCTTTCTTCTTCTTTTATAGAATGGGAGAAATACCGGCTCAATTCCAGATGTGGTCTGAGTCATTAGAGATGTTGTTCCCGTAGGAGCAATAGTCAGCATAGAGATATTTCTCCTTCCGTGTCTCACCATCTGCTCAAAAAGAGCCTCATCCTCTTTTCTTATTCTCTGAATCATAGGATTTGACTCCTCCCTTTTTGCTTCAAAAATTGGGAATGCACCCCTCTCTACTGCCATTTGTGCAGATGAGCGATAGGCCTCAACGGCAAGAGCTTTTTGGATCTCAACGGCAAGGTCGGTTGAGTTGTCGTCTCCGTATCTGAGCCCGAGTGCGGCAAGCATATCTCCCTCAGCTGTAATTCCCAGCCCTGTTCTTCTGCCACCGAGAGTCTTCTCCCTTATCTTTTGCCAGAGTGTGATTTCGGCTAGCTTAACTTCACGATCTTCCGGGTCTTTCTCTATTTTCTCAATTATCGCCTCTATCTTCTCCATCTCCAGCTCTATAAGGTCGTCATTAAGCCTCATCGCCTTTCTTACGTGCTCCTTGAAAAGAGTCTCGTTGAATTTCGCTTTTGGTGTAAAAGGGTTATCAACATAGGAGTAGAGGTTAATTGCTATAAGACGGCAAGAGTCATATGGACAGAGCGGAATCTCTCCGCAAGGATTTGTGCTCACTGTTTTGTATCCGAGATCTGCATAGCAGTCCGGAATTGACTCCCTAATAACTGTGTCCCAGAAAAGAACTCCGGGCTCTGCAGACCTCCACGCATTGTGTACAATCTTCTTCCAAAGCGCGGCAGCATCTATCTCCTTTTCGAATGTCGGCTCGGCAGAGTCAACCGGAAACTGCTGTTTATATGGTTTATTATGCAGTGCACAACGCATAAACTCATCGTCAATTTTAACAGATACATTTGCCCCCGTAACTTTTCCCTGCTCCATCTTTGCGTCAATAAACATCTCAGAGTCCGGGTGTTTTATAGAGATTGTGAGCATAAGGGCTCCTCTGCGACCATCCTGGGCAACTTCACGAGTGGAGTTAGAGTAGCGCTCCATAAACGGGACCACTCCGGTGGATGTGAGTGCGCTGTTCAGCACCGGGCTTCCTGCCGGACGGATGTGAGAAAGATCGTGTCCAACGCCTCCTCTGCGCTTCATCAGCTGAACCTGCTCTTCGTCAATTCTCATAATTCCACCGTAAGAGTCTGCTGGTTTCCTGTGTCCTATAACAAAACAGTTTGAAAGAGAGGCAATCTGATAATTATTGCCAATACCGGTCATTGGACCGCCTTGTGGTATTACATATTTAAACTCCCGTAAAAGTTCATATATCTCCTGTTCGTTCATTGGGTTCGGGAACTTCGCCTCAACTCTTGCAAACTCTCCGGCAAGACGCTTGTGCATATCATCCGGAGATACCTCGTATAGGTTACCATATGAATCTTTCATTGCATATTTACCAATCCATACAGATGCGGCAAGTTCGTCCCCATTGAAGTATCTAAGGCTGGAAGCCATAGCCTCCTCGTAGGTATATGTTTTCATAGCATAAATTTATTAAGGAAAGAAAAAGCCGAGGGATCGCTCCGTCGACTTCTACAAAAATATATTAAATAGATCTATTAAGCCTTTAAAACCTTATATAGTTATCAACAGGTTAATTAACAAGGCTGCTATTTAAAACGCGGCTATCTTATTGATTTTGTGCCTTTATCCAGGCTTGATTTCTCCCAATAAGACCCCATCCGTCCAAAGAACCGCGTACTTTGAGTTTTCCGCTCTTTGAATCATAGGAGATGGTACAACTGTAGATCTTTCCGTCCAGTGGGTCCAGGATGGTCCCTCCGCTAAGCTTATCTTTATCTGCCTTCATATTTTTTATAAAGGTGAGGCCGGCGACAGGTTTGTTTTTGTCTGCTCCGGTACATTTATCGCAAAGTCTCTTCGGGTCGCCGGTTAACAAAGTAACAATGACCCCCTCGTAGGAACCGCTTGGTGCCTGGTAGATGTTCACAAGGGATTTTTGCCTCCCCTCCTCATCTATTGTATACCATTTACCAACAATTTTATTGATCTGAGAATACGCCGACAAACTAATCAGCATAAATAGCACCGATGTCAGAATTGTAATCTTTTTCATTTTTTTAATGTTTTTATACCCTCCGAAGATAATAATATTTTTTTAACAACAGTTCATACTGCAGTTGGTACAGTGCCCAAACTCCCCCCGGAGTCTTGATTCCACAAGGTCGCTCAGACGAATTCTGAGCTGCTCGTTATTTATATTCTCCAGAACATCATATACAAACGCAAGTTGTTGAAGTAATTTTGCCTCCTGCTTACCTATTCCGCGAGATCTCATATAAAAAAGAGCATTATCATCCAGCCTTCCGCTGGTTGCTCCGTGAGAGCATTTCACATCATCTGCATATATCTCCAGCTGGGGCTGAGCATATGCTTTTGCCGACGGCGATATCAGAAGATTGTGGTTTGCCTGGTATGCCTCTGTCTTTTGGGCATCCTTAGCGACAACTATCCTGCCTGTGAAGGTTGCTCTCGATTCATCGTCCAGAAT
>Ga0209417_1003390_pt1 | contig 21471 bp, 22 predicted proteins | sample RifGroF2_FD_184002 | JGI IMG/M metagenome (GOLD analysis project Ga0209417, IMG submission 184002) | Groundwater microbial communities from Rifle, Colorado, USA - Groundwater F2 (SPAdes) (version 2) | ecosystem: Environmental > Aquatic > Deep subsurface > Groundwater | place: Rifle, Colorado... | reverse complement strand
AATTTTCTCCCATAATAAAATTGTCCCTATTGTTCCAGGGCTGTAACAGGTATGTATGGTTGGCTTCAGGGTTATCTTAAGCTACCTAAAATCAAATACTAAGGTCGGAAATGACCAAAAATTGCAGAGGAAAATCCAATTGAATCTAGATGTAGCATGAGAATAAACCTAGAGAAACCTGTATTACCATACTTACGCCTATTACAGCCAAGACATTAATTAAATGTTAGCGTTTATGAGTATAACGAAAAAAGCCGTCCTTGGCAAGTCTCCTGCCAAAAACGGCTGTTTTTGTAAAATTGAGCTTTGATTACCGCGTGGGCTTGATGATCTTATCAGCAATGCCGTATTTCACGGCTTCCTCAGCGATCATGAAATAATCCCGGTCAGTATCCTTTTCAATCTTAGTTAATTCCTGCCCGGTGTGTTTGGCTAAAATCTTATTAATGCGGTCGCGCAAGCGCAAGATATGCTCGGCGCGAATCTTAATATCAGTGGCTTGCCCCTCAGCTCCACCCATAATCTGGTGGATCATGACTTCAGCGTTCGGCAGAATAAATCTTTTACCGCGGGTTCCAGCAGCCAGTAAAACCGCTCCCATGGAAGCAGCAATACCAACACACACGGTCATTACGTCGCTCTTCACATGTTGTATAGTGTCATAGATGGCCATGCCTGAGGTCACCATGCCGCCGGGAGTATTGATATAAATCTTAATATCTTTTTTCTGATCCTGGCTGTCTAAAAACAGCAATTGAGCAATCACTGAATTAGCTAAATCATCGCCAATCAGATCGCCAATGAAAATAATACGCTCTTTAAGCAAGCGCGAATAAATATCATAAGCCCGCTCGCCCATTTGCGTCTTTTCTACCACCATTGGTATTAAATTCATGCCTTTTTCCATACGGTATTATGCTACGACTTTTCCCTTAAAAAATCAAGCTAAACTACTAGTAATGGTGTATCAGCTTATGTGTGGTACAAAATGGTCCGGCCGGACATATTTATACCACTTAATTAATAAGGTATAGATAGTATCTTCCATAAACCATTAGTATTACCGTGTTTGATTAAACCTAAATACGATTGCTTGGTAACTGTGGCTGAGTGCTCCTTAATCCTTTTTAACATTCGCCTTTTGGTGGCAGTGCGCAATACTCGGTGGTCAGGAAAATACACCCAACCTAGAAAATCAACGCCGCTGGATATGGTTTTAATGAAAATCTTATTCGGATGGAGTGAAAGCTTAAGCTTACTGCTTAGAAAATCTTCCATTAACGGCAAAATTCCTTTTAGCCAATTCTTGTCAGACGACAAGACTACAAAGTCATCAGCATAACGCAAATAATACTTGGCTTTGATTTTATGTTTCATAAACTGGTCAAACTCATTCATGTAAATATTGCAAAACAACTGCGAGGTTAAATTGCCTAAAGGTAAGCCCCTACCGCTAGTTGTAGAAAAACTATCAATCACCCCGGCCAACAGTGCTCTTATATCTGCATTTGGGATATAGCCAGCTAAAATGCTTTTCAACACTTTATGGTCAATGCTGGCAAAGAATTTCCTGATGTCGCACTTCAGCACCCAGCATGTTTTGGTATGGTTATGTGAAACCTGATAAGCAAACTCACGGAATCTGTTGAGTGCTTTAAGTGTTCCTTTATTTAATCGGCAGGAAAAAGAATCGGCGACAAAGGTCTTATCAAAGAACGGGTACAATTTGCGATACAAAGCATGGTGCAATAATCTATCTCTAACGCTAGCCTTGTGAATATGCCTAGGCTTGGGGTCTGAAATATTGAATGCTTGGTAACCGCCGTGCTTATAGATTTTGGATTTCAAGTCGCTGTTAAGCAAAAAAATATTGTCCATCAGTCTCAAATCAAATTCCTGCACATCTGCTTTGCTTTTTTTACCGCGCACAAATTCTTGCCAGGCTGAGAGTAAATTCTCCACGGAAATGATATCCTTATACTTATGGACGAGTTGAATTCTGTACATGAACCCAATACTACCCCCCCCCCGACCATTTTTCAACCTCGGCTGTTGCCCGTGGTGGAAAAAGCAAAATCGTGTTATAAGAATTGGATTTTAATACATCGCAACCTGCCACGCACGGAGCGTTTTGGCATAGGACAGAGGATTGATAATTTATTTCTTGATACCCTTGAACTGCTTAGACAAGCAACCTACGCCCCGCTACAACAGAAAACTAATCTCTTGACACAATCTTTAGGTAAAATTGATTCTTTGCGTTTCTTTATCCAAATCTCTTGGGAAAACCATTTAATATCTAATGATCAATTTACCGCTCTAGGCACTGAGGTTGAAAATATCGGCAAAATGCTCGGCGGCTGGCGCAAAGGATTACAAAATAAAACTCCCGCCCTGAAAGCAGGAGAAGATAAATAATAGCGACTGAAAACCTGATTGCCGTCATTCCACCTGTTCGGATTGTCAATCGAATTGGCATTGACGTTCCAGCTGTCATCGTTCCAGTTCACGTTCACGGCCCAGAGTTTGCTTGTGCAGTAATACCTTCCATACCACTGCCCTTTGAGTACTCTCGGAGCTGTATCGTATTCGCGACCTTGTAAGCCACCTAGTATTCTGCACCGATTCTTTATCTTTTTTAAAGGCGCAAATTATCTCTTGCTTAAGGCTATGCCCAAAGCAATTCTGTAATATTGTGCTTTTAGAGTGCTGCGCCCGAGCCTTGGCCTTGACGCTTTAGCTGACTCTGCTTGTTATTATAGTAAAAATTAAAAGACCCTTGTACTCATTTTGAGTAACCAAAGGTCAAAGGGTCTTAGGTTCAAAGATTCAATTTTTTTAGATTCATAAGGTCAAAGAATCAGCGACTGAAAACCCGATTGCCGCCACGCCACCCGTACGGACGGTCAATCGAATCGGCACCGACGCTCCAGCTGCCAACGCCCCAGCCCACGAGCACGGCCCAGAGAATATTGTCAGTGTCGCGAATATAGAAGATATTCATATAACTGTTAGTCAGCAGGGTTCCATTTTCTCCTTTGGGTTGGGCTTTTAGAAGTTCCCAAAGTTGGGCTAAGTAAGTTTCATGATTATCCCCGAGGGCGGTGATGATTGGTGGGTCAAGAGAATATTGCTTAAGCCTTAAGACTTTAAGCTGTGCTTCGGGCACATTATCTTCCACCTTTTTCAGAAAGTGGGATTTAAAGCTATCTCCAATATAACCTATCTTGACTCCTTCTACTTCACCGAGTTTGAAGTGATCACGAGCAACGAATTTGCTTACTGCGGACACGCTAACTGTGCTGATGGGTTCTAATAATTCATTACTATCCTTTTTGGTATCAACTAAGGCCAGGTCTTGCCCGGACATGATTGCGTTAAGCACCAATCTAAGATGCTGGGTGATTTTCTCACCTTTTTTATCAATTGCCTTGATGAGATCAGGTATGGAAAAATCCATAACTGCTGTGCATAACGCGGTAATAAATGCGTTAGTAACTGTCCACCATTGCGTGGGTGTTCCATGATTTTTCATGGCTGTTCCTTTCTGTTTTGTTTATGAATTCCCTTGCCCCTACGGGTCACAAGGGTTGTTTGTTAAATAGCTGTAAAAATACGATAACAATCCAATATACAGCAAATCAGCTATTTTGTCAAGAGCTAGGACATAATTATATAGCCACCGTTCTACCTGGTCTAATTCCTGCCTACCGCAGGCAGGCGCGCGAATGGTACTATAAGAAAAAACTAAGGATTTACTATTTTCCAGCCCTGTTCTGTTTCCACTAATTTACCAGGTACGGAAAAACCAGCGGCTTTTTTGTGCCCTCCGCCGCCGAATAGTTTGGCGACCGCCGCTACGTCCACATCATCACGGGTAGTGCGCAAACTACCCTTCACTGTGCCTTCGGGCTTTTCCTTAAGCACCATAATAGCGCGATACCCTTCTAAATCATTTAAAAAATTGGCCACGCCTTCCAGCATATCTTCACTAGCATCAAATTCAGCTAAATCTTTTTGAGTAATTACTGTTACCACCAAACCCAAATCAGGATAATCATGCAAACGTTCAAACGCCCGGCCCCATAGTTTGAGTTCAGTTAAAGTCCGATTGCCAATCACTTGCCGCAAAGCCCGGCTGGCATTAGCGCCCCGCGCCAACAAGTCAGCCGCCGCTTTCAAAGCCGTATCATTAGTTGCTGGATTAGAAAATGTACCAGTGTCAGTTAAAATTCCAGTTAACAGGCAAGTAGCAACTTGCCGATCAATTGGCCAGCCAGCAGAGGTGAGCCATTCATAAACCATGGCGCAAGTAGCGGCCGCCTGGCGATCCACAATATTAATATCACCATAACCCGTATTAGTATGGTGATGATCAAAATTTACTGTAATTAAACTGCTCGGACGTTCGTTGAATTTGTCTGCCAAGCCCGTCAACTTAGGCTCAGCCGCGTCCACGGAAAGGTAAAGATCATAATTTTTAAAATTTATTTCTGCTGGATCGCTGATTATGTGTTCTGTCCCGGGTAAAAATTTAAGACTAGCCGCTACCGGTTCTGGTAAAAACGGCGTAACTTCTTTACCTTGAGCGCCCAAAACCAGCGTGATTGCTGTAACTGAGCCAGTAGCGTCACCACAATTAGCATGACTACCGACCAAAATACGGTTAGCGCCCCCGACTAAACGGGTAAGTTTTATTAATTCATTTTGAGAAACCATAACAAAAAAATTAAAAATCAAATATCAAAAATTAAAATTGCAATACAAAAAGTATAAATCATTTAATATTTTAATCTGTCATTTTACATTTTGCTTTTTACATTTTGCATTATCAAACATTACCAAAATAGAGGATCTTAAAAGATATTCCTCACAGGAACGCTCTAGCCTACTACTTGGTTGATAAATTGTCAAGCAGGCGATCTATCTTGTCCGCCTTTTCTAGGGAATCATCAAAATAAAAGCTTATGCGGGGCACGCGGTAAAGCTTTAAAAGGCGGTTAACTATCCGCTGCAAATTTGCCGTGGCCGAAATTAATATTTTAAATACTTGGTCCTGTTTCTCGGTTGGTAAAATACTTACGCCAATACGAGTCTGACTTAAATCCGGCAAAACTTTAACTGAAGTTATGGTTAAAAGAGCGCCCCCTGGCAACTCAAGCTCACGCTCCATGGCGCTACCCACCTCGCTCCGTAATAAACTCTCTAGTTTAGGTAACCGGCGATTGGCCGGCGAATCATTAATCTTTAATGGTTCGTTGCCTAATTTCCTCATGATAAATTTCTAACTTATCGCGCTCTTCTATGATTGGCGGCCCGGCTAACAATAACCCGCATTCCCCGCCTTCCGATACTTCACCCACCGCTTCATGACCAATCCTAACTTCAGACAAAGTCATTTTTTCCACTATAACCTTATCTTGCCGAAAAACCATCACGCTGGTTTTGGGCCTGACTACTCCCTTAATTATCCGGCAACCCACAATCATTTCTTTTTTGCCGCGGCGGAAAATCTTTATAACTTGCGCTTCGCCAACTTGATTTCTAATAAGCTCAGGTTTAAGCATGCCAGTTAACTGTTTTTTAACTTCATCCAGCAGATCATAAATAACTTTATATGTTTTAGCTAGTATTCCTGTCCGCTGAGACATTATTTCTGCTTCAGGCTTTATCGGCACATTAAATCCAAGCACGACCGCCCCGCTGGCCTCAGCAAAAGCCACGTCGGTTTCAGTAATGGTGCCTAAGCCCGCGCGCACAATTTTTACCTGAATCTCACCTTGAGTTAAATCTTTAAAAGAAGAAATAATAGCTTCACGCGAACCCAAGACATCAGTTTTTAATACCACATTAAGTGAATTAATTTTGGAGATTGTCTCGTTATTTTCTTCACTATTGGTTGTTACCTCCGGGCCCGCTGGCATGACTGATTGATAACGTGTTGATTTGCGCAAAACTTCCCGCACTAGCTTTTCATCTTCAACTACTCGGAAAATATCGCCAGACTGTGGTACCTGCTTAAGACCTAAAACTCTAACTGGGGTAGAGGGGCTAGCAACAGCAACTGATTCTCCCCGATAATTTTTCATGGAACGAACCTTGCCCGCCATTTGACCAACAATTATATAATCACCAACCCGCAAAGTTCCAGCCTGAACCAAAGCGGTTACCACCGGCCCCTCCCCTTTATCCAAGTGAGATTCAACAATCGTACCTACGGCTAAACGATTAGGATCAGCTGCTAACTTTTCCATATCCGCCAGCAGCAGAACCATGTCTAATAACTCGGTAATACCTTGACGTTTCTTAGCTGAGATTGGTACGCAAATAGTTTTGCCGCCCCAATCCTCGGGCAATAAATTCAATTCCGCTAAAGACTTTTTGGCGCGTTCAATATCAGCATTATCCTTGTCCACTTTATTAATGGCAAAAAGAAAAGCGAGCTTTTCGCGCTGGGCGATTTCTATAGCTTCAATGGTTTGCGGCTGCAAGCCATCATCCGCTGCTAGTACAATAATGGCAACATCGGCTAGTCGGCCGCCCCGGCTACGCATAGCCGAGAAGGCCTCGTGTCCAGGTGTGTCCAAAAAAGTAATCTTGCGCCCCTTAGTTTCCACCTGATAAGCACCAATATGCTGAGTGATCGCACCGCTTTCTTGGGCAGCCACATTGGTTTCACGAATAGCATCAAGTAATGTAGTTTTGCCATGATCCACATGCCCCATTACTACCACCACCGGCGGCCGAGGCTGAAGTGAGGCCGGATTGTCTTGTTTTAATAAATCTACCAAACTAGCGGCTTGGGCTAATTCAATTTTTTCATTGTCATTATTTTTAGCGGCCGTAGTCGTATAACCTAAATCCTGCGCAATAATAGAGGCGGTTTCAAAATCTATACGCTCATTAATTGAGGCCATCACGCCATTCTTGAACAGCTCACCAATCACGACTGTAGCTGGTAAACCCAACAAATCAGCAAACTCTCTTGGCGTTAAAGTTGGCGGCAATTGAACTTCCCGGCCCGTACCCTTGCCTTGCAGTTTGTCATCTAAGCGCTTCTGAATAACTACAAAAGTATCCTGCTGCTGTTTCTGTTTTTTCTCGGACCATAGTTTAATTACCTTTTCCGCTACCGCATCATCAATCTTAATTGCCCTCCGACCAATATCAAAACCAAGCTTGGGTAACTCGTCTTTAAGTTGCCCAGTCGGGATTTTCAATCGTCTAGCAAGTTCTGTAATATTCATAAATTAGCCTTTTTCTAGCTAAAGACTTGATTAAACTTACGCTGACTTGACAAAAAAGTCAATAGATAGTTAAATAATCAGCTTACCTATAAAAGCAGCCACAAACATTGACAAAGTATTGTTTATAGGGTAAGTTAGACGGCTATATTATTCTTTATGGCACGAACAGATTTCCAACAAGCTCAAGCGGTTCTGCAAAATGCTAAACATATTTTGCTAACTTTTCCAGCCTCCAAAGCCCATTTGGCCATTGGTTCGGTTTTGGCTTTGGCTGCAACTTTTGATGGTTTAAATAAACGAGTTGATATAGTGGCAGCTGATTTTGCCCTACCGGGCAATTTTAAATTTCTACCCCAAGCTAAGCGCATTGTTAGCCATGTGGCTGGTTTGAGAAAATTCATTATTTCCCTTAACCTCGCCAAAACTCAATTAAAAGACTTGAGTTACGGTTTGGAAAATGAAAAATTAAATATTTTCTTAACACCTGAACATGGCAGCTTTTCGGCCCATGATCTGACTACCCAGACCTCTGATTTTAATTACGATTTAATAATCACGGTTGATACGCCTGATCTTAACAGCCTGGGTAATCTTTTCCACGATAACACTGAATTTTTTTATCAGACTACTATCATTAATATTGATAGTGCTCCTAATAATGAGCACTTTGGCCAAGTAAACTTAGTTAATTTCAATCTGGCTTCAACTGCTGAAACCATCATGGAATTTATCGAGCAAATTCACCCCGAAAGCTTAACTCCTGATGTGGCAACCAGCCTTTATGCGGCCTTAACCGTTGCCAGTAAAAGTTTTACTTCACCCCAAGTTACACCCTTAACTTTAGATAAAGCCAGCCGTTTGGTCACTATGGGTGCCAGGCGCGAAGAAGTAGTGACTCATTTGTTCCGCACCAAAAAATTACCTTTGCTTAAATTATGGGGCCGGGTGCTAGCCAGATTGAAAAGTGACGGTTCGCGTAAACTGGTTTGGTCCTTACTCACACCTGATGACTTTATTAAAGCTGGGGCGGAGGAAGCTGACTTACCGGGCGTGGTTGATGAATTAATCACCGGCGCAGTGGAAGCCAAGACTGTGGTAATAATATATGAGCGCAGCCCGGGTACTACTTTAGTTTACTTACATGCTGGTAGCGGCCGACGGGCGGATGAACTGTTAAAGCCATTTGCCCCCCAAGGCGATCAACACACTTCCCGAGCTACAATAACTAATTGCTCAGTGATTGAGGCAGAAAAGAAGATTATCGATCACCTTAGGGCAGCTATACCACCACTTGAGCAATAAGCGCCTAGGGCAGTAGAATGTCAGAGCAGATATCAGACTGGCGCGCGTAGCTTCACCCGCCGGGTGACCACCCGTAGGGTGGCAATGGTAGAGCAATCGTCTTACCTGCCCGCCGTACTGCATGGATGCGTAGCTCAATGGTAGAGCAATCGTCTTATACACGATCGGTTCCTGGTTCGAGTCCAGGCGCATCCACCAACATTAATTATTAGGCAGGCGGGTACACGATCGGTTCTAGGTTTCACCCTTCGGGTGATCTCCCGCAGGGATGACGAGTCCTAGCGCGCGCACCAAACAATTTTTATGGAATTACAAGTCGGCGTCAAAGCCTTAATTAAAGACTCTCAAGGGCGTTTTTTATTTTTAAAGCGCGCCTTACCTTATGAAGGTGATACTAAACCTAAATGGGACATTCCTGGCGGGCGGATTGATGCTGGCGAGCCTATCTTCCAAGCCTTAGCTCGTGAGATAAAAGAGGAAACTGGCCTGACTATGAAAGGCGAACCTAAGATTCTTTATGCTCAAGATATTTTAAGGTTGGACGAAAAGCATATTGTCCGGCTGACGTTTGAAGCACAAGTTGAAATTGGTGAAATTACCTTGGATGCGAGCGACCCCAACGGCACACATCATGATGATTTTACCTGGGTGGCACCTCAGGAAATTAAAGATTTATATCATGATGTTTATCTCGTACCAGTATTCAAGCTCTTGGGAATTGAACCCAACAACCCTTGATAAGATAATATGGATACACTACAATCTCTCTGCTAGAGCGCGCATAGCTCAGTTGGTTAGAGCGTCACATTGACATTGTGAAGGTCCCTGGTTCGAGTCCAGGTGCGCGCACCATAACTATTTACAATCCCTCGCCCCGCACGAGGGATTTATGTTGTTAATTCATTTTATTGTGTCTTTAATAACAAATAATTAACAAATTATTTATTGCTAAAAAGCTTCAATTATCGTATATTATAAGCACTTATGAGCCCCCCCACCAGAGAATTGTCTGTTGTTGTACCCCTACTTAACGAAAGTGAAAGTTTGGCGGGGCTTTGTGATGGCCTAAGAAAAAAGCTTGATGGCAAAATAGATTATGAGATAGTTTTTGTTGATGACGGCAGCCGCGATAACTCGTGGAAGGTCATTACTGATCTTTATCATGAATACGATAATATCAAGGCTGTTTCATTCCGCTCTAATCGTGGAAAATCATACAGCCTGGCCGCCGGGTTCATAGAAGCAAGTGGTAAAATAATCGTGACTATGGACGCCGACCTTCAGGATGAGCCGGCTGATATTCTGAGAATGGTTGATAAAATTAATGAGGGTTATGATGTGGTTGCGGGCTGGAAACACCGTAAAGCCTCGCTCTTTAGACTAATTTTGACTAAAATCTTTAATTTCTCTGTCCGCGCTACTACCGGAATAAAACTACATGATTTCAATTGCAGCCTTAAGGTTTATCGCTCCGAAGTGGTCAGGAATATCAAACTTTATGGCGAACTGCACCGCTTCTTACCGGTACTAGCCAGTTGGCAGGGTTTCCGTGTAACTGAGATTAAGGTAGCAAACTATGAACGACGCTATGGCCGATCTAAATATGGCCTAGCCCGAATCTGGCGTGGTTTTTTTGACCTAGCCAGCATTGTCTTCATTGTCAGATATGGCAAAAAACCTTTGCACGTCTTTGGCGGTTTGGGGATGTTGTTCTTTACCATCGGCTTTATCGTCGATCTGTACATGACAATGCTGAGATTTCAAGGAGAAAAGATCGGCGACCGGCCATTATTCATGCTGGGCACCCTGATGATAGTCCTGGGCGTACAGTTCTTTACCATGGGCCTGCTAGGTGAGTCTATTAACTACTCTTTTTCTGACAGTCGGGAAAGTAGGAACTTTTACCGAGAGGTCCTTAAACATGATGACCAATGAAACTAGATGAACATTTCAGGATATTTAAGACCGAAAAATATCGCGAACGTTCTGCTATAAAAAGGTTTCTGCTTAAAAGGTTTCTTAAAAAGATAAACCGGTTATTTGTCTCGTGCCAACCACATCGGGTGCTGGAAATAGGCTGCGGCGAAGGCTTTGTGCTTGGCTTCCTTTCAACCCTCCATCCAGAGGTCAAATATCTGGGTATTGATATTGATAGCCAACAGTTGAAGTTGCTGAAAGAACATTTCCCTACAATCATCACCAGTCAAGAAGATATCATAAACACGGACCCAGCCGGAAGAAATTTTGACCTAGTATTGGCGATTGAAGTGCTGGAGCATATCAATGACTATCAAAAAGCTCTTAATAATATAAGTCAATTTAGCAACAAATATATATTGATAAGCGTACCCTGGGAACCGGCCTTTCGTCTATCAAATCTATTACGTGGAAAAAACATTAAACGCTGGGGTAACGATATTGAGCATGTCAATAACTGGTCAAAAAAGAAGATCACCAAGATTGTCAGTGATTATTTCAATATTATCAGGGCTGAGATCTCCTTCCCTTGGACGGTTATATTAGCCCAAAAAAAATAAGATGTATAAACGTACCGGCCAGATAATAATTGTTCTGTTGTCTTTATATTTCATTGGCCGGATCTTTTATAATAACTGGGAAGATGTCAGTGTTTCCCTTACGAATATAGCTAGCGGCCCTCTGATAATATCTATTATTATATTCTCCTTAACCTTTTTTTTGCTGAGCAGCCTATGGCATTATCTAATCTTTGGCAAACGGTACGGTCTCGCTACCTCAAACCAACTCTACCTTAAAGCAAATCTGTTGCGTTATATTCCGGGTAATATCTGGGGTATTGGTGCGCGGATTATTTTTTTCAACCATCTTGGTATTGCTAAAGCAAAACTGATCTTCTTTTTGTTTTATGAAAGCGTCCTCATGGTGCTATCTGGCGGATTAGTCTTTCTTATTTTTTCTCTATTCTTCAATGCACCAACTTACTTAATCATTCTTGCCCTGATAATGACCCTGGTGCTGACCATTCTTGCTTTCAAACCTGCTTTCATTCTCCGCTTAGTAAATCTTTTTGGTAGCACGGAGATTGAGCTAGGGACCAACAAGAATCGGATATATTATTTCTTGGCCTACATCATCTATTGGCTCCTCTCAGGTATGGCCACTTATTTTCTCGCCCAATCCATCTTGGGTGTAGGCAACGTAAGTTATGTGAAATTTTCAGCTATTTATATAGTCTCTTGGCTAATTGGTTATCTTAGTATCATCACTCCTTCTGGCATCGGAGTACGCGAACTTACTTTCACCTATCTTTTATCAGCCATGATCAGTCAGCAAGAAGCCGGCCTGATAGCAATCATGAGCCGGCTGGTCTTCACTGTTGGCGAGTTGCTGAGCTACTTCTCATCACTATTGATCTATAAACTTATCTCTCAACAACATGGACGCCTTCCTGCTCAATAGTATAAAGCTTAATCTAATATTTTACCCTCTAGTCTTTGCCATTGGGATAGTGCTGGTGTTCTTCCTAAAGATCGCCTTGCCCGAGCTATCTCGCTGGGTTAGGTCCATAAAAAGAAAGAATCTACTGTTGATAGTCTTTATGACCATGGTTATTTATACAGTCATATTCGGATTTTTATCGATCTACCGTTATGATGTTTTCGCTGTAAATATATATGATCTTGGTAATATGGAACAAGCCCTTTGGAACACTGTTCATGGAGATTTCATGCGTATGACGACCCATTATCCAGCTGAAACTCGCCTAGCCTTTCATGTTGAACCGATTATGCTCCTGGTCAGCGCTTTCTATTTCCTTTGGCAAGACCCAAGATTATTACTGTTATTACAGACTATCTTGCTGGCGTCAGGTGCTTTGGCCGTTTTTTTGCTGACAGAAAGGATCTTAAAATTTGAATTCATCGCCCTGCTTATGGCAATTGCCTATTTGCTTAATCCGGCATTGCATCAGGCAAACCTTTTTGATTTTCACCCTTTGGTTTTTGGCACCATCTTCATACTTTACGCTTTCTATTTTTTTCTAAAAGAAAAATATCCGCTGTCCTTAGTTTTGTTCCTCTTGGCTGCTTTCTGCCGGGAGGAAATCGCCTTGATGGTATTTTTATTTGGCTTGTACCTATTCTTCCGGCAAAAGAAATGGGGCGCGATTATCGGACTGTGTGGACTGGCCTGGGGATTAATATCTTTGCTAATCATTATCCCCAATGCTTCGCCCGGCGGAGTGCCCATCCAATATGCTCTGTACGAGCAGCTTGGTAATAATCCGACCGAAGTTATCACTACCCTAATCAGTAATCCGTTCATTTTATTGGATTATTACTCCGGTCTTGGTCGATTAAATTATGTTATTTTCCTCTTATTGCCCTTTGCCTTTTTATCTTTGCTAAGTCCTTGGCTTTTGCTTACCGGCATCTTTTCTTTTGGTATTATTTTTATTCGTGATGACCTACGGTTGCTGATGGGTATATATCATTATCATTTTGCTCTAGTTGGATCGCTGCTGCTGTCTGCTCTCTATGGTATAAAAAAGCTAGATGATAAATTTTCGCATAGATTTAAAGATCTCGCACTTTATACTGCAATAATGATCGTCTTAATCAACATGATGCTGCTCTTCGGTCATCAGTCAACGAGTATTAAGATTGATTATTTTGCCACCAAATTATCCACTGCTGGCCAGGAATCAGCCCGCGTGGCAATAAAGTTAATCCCCACCGAGGCCTCACTGACCGCTTCTTGGAATCTAGGCCCGCACGCTGCTGGCCGCCATGATCTACGCACTATTGACTCTCCACTCAGTACTAACTCGGACTATATTTTATTAGGCAATGTCACCAACGCCCCATGCCATGATCAGACACTAACTTACAACATCAACACACCAAAAACCTGTGAAGCGACGCCCGAACAATATCAGGCATATATTACAGCACTTAAAAAAAATGAAAATTACCAGCTAATCTTTGATCAAAATGGTATCCTACTTTTTAAACGCTACTGAGTTTTTTATCTAATTATTTACTAATCCTCGCCGAAGCGCGAGGTTTTTGGTATCGTTGAGTTATGGTCAATATTAACCAATGGCTCCAGAATTCACTTGGTAACTTCTTTGCTACCCTAACTAACAAAAAAGCGATTTTAATAATCTCCATCCTGGGGATTATTGTTTTTGGTAATTCATTAGGTAATGGTTTTGTAGGGGATGATATTCCACAAATGATTGATTATCCTCAAATGCAGTCTATCACAAACATGGGTGGATTTTTTACTGGCCAGGTATCAACAAATACTAATTATTATAAGCCTATCTTTAATACAATTAATGCATTAATATTTACTTATTTTGGACCAAGGGCTATAGCCTTTCATTTTTTTTCAATAATTCTACATATATACTCAGTCATTTTTTTGTTTCTAATTTTAATTCAGTTTTTTAAGAAGCCTCTGGCTTTAGTGCTTGCATTAATATTTCTAGTGCACCCCTTAAATAGCGAAGTTGTATTTTATGCCGCGGATTTACAAGATGTCCTATTTTTCTTTTTTGGTATTCTAGGCTTATATAAACTAACTAGGGCTAAGTCTATTGGTAGTATAGTAGTGGTAACATTCTTATTTTTCCTATCAATCCTATCTAAGGAAACGGGAGCTTTGTTTTTTCCCGTAGCTATGATTTATGTTCTTTTATATAACCGTAAATATGTATATCAGCTTCTAGGCTTACTTGGTTTTACAGGGCTGATTTACTTTGCATTACGGATGAATGCAATAGGCTTTTTTAACTTACCTCTTAATACACCAATTGCCGAGTTGGATTTTTGGGGTCGTATTCTGCATATACCAGCTATACTGTTCTTCTATCTCAAGACCTTTTTCTATCCCATGTACTTGTCAGCTTCCTATTATTGGATTATTGGCTCTTTAAATATTTACAATTTTTATATCCCGCTAATTGTTGATTTATTGATATTAGGCCTAATTACTTACTTAGGAGTAAAACTCTTCAAAAAAGATAGATTAACTTACTTCAAACCCTACCTTTTCTTTAGTCTCTGCCTGATTATAGGTTTGTCTCTTCACATACAAATAGTCCCCTTGGATGCTACAGTGGCAGACAGGTGGTTCTATTTTCCTATGGTTGGTGTTTTAGGCATCATAGGCACTCTGTTCCAAGCCTATAATATCAATCTAAACCATAAGTTTATCATTACCTTTATTGTCGCTATCCTGCTTCTTTTTTCCACCCGAACATTTGTTAGAAGTTTTGACTGGCGAGATGAGTTGACCTTGGCCACACACGATGCGATGGTATCTGAATCTCATGTATTGGAAATAACTATTGCTAATAATCTTATTAAGCAAGGTAAGGTAGATGAAGCAAAAGAACATGCGGTAAGGGCTGTAAAGATTTATCCTAATTTTACTAGTTATAATACCCTTGGAATAGTCTATACATATCTTGGTGATTATGGGGTCGCAGTTGCTGCTTATGAGAAAGCATTGGAATTGGGACAATATCAAATATTTTATGAAAATTTGTCTTTCGCATATTTAATGGGCAATGATTTAGATAAGGCTGAAAGCTTTACTGAGGAGGCATTAAAAAAGTATCCAAGCAGTGTTAAACTGTGGTTCAGGCTAGCAATTATTGAATATAAGCTAAGGAAACTTGATAAAGCCAAATCAGCTATCATGGCAGCCTATCAATTAGAGCCAACTCAAGGTATTAAGATGTTGTATAATGCCATAATAAGTGGGAGAAAGGGCTTAGAATTTAACCTTATTCCGGAATAACTGTATCTATTACTAATTGAACTTAGTGGATAGTTCTATACTAAAATATAAAGGAAAGCAGTCCTGCCCTCGCTAAACATAGTGTTTTTTTGGTATCGTTGAGTTATGGCTATTACGCAATTTAAGCAAATTCCCCGCAATCTCAAAGCAATCACTGCTCGGCTAGTACAGGATCTATCTTTTGCCCGAGTTTATTTGGTGGGTGGCGCTGTGCGCGATTTGATATTAGAACGACCAACCAAAGATTATGACTTGGTTGTGGGGAGCGTACCTATTCCAAAACTTGAACGCTGGCTAGCCGACCATGGCCAAGTAAACTTGGTTGGTAAAACTTTTGGCGTATTTAAATGGCAACCTGCTGGCTGGGCGGGCGAAGCGATTGATGTAGCCTTACCGCGCACTGAACATGTGAGTGTTGGCAGCGGCCAATACCGTGATTTTAAAATTCAAAGTCAGCCTGATTTGCCAATTGAAGACGATTTATTGCGGCGTGATTTTACTATCAATGCTTTAGCACTGGATTTGGAAAATAATAACCTGATAGATCCTTCACGGGGCTTATCGGATATTAAAAAAGGAATTATTAGAACTGTAGGTAAGCCAGAAAAAAGATTTAAAGAAGACCTTTCCCGCACTTTACGGGGGCTAAGGCAGGCTTGCCAGCTGAATTTTAAAATTGAGCCAACCACCTTAGAAGCTATTACCTTATTAAGTCAAAAATCCAGCAATGGCAGACGCACTGGTGATTGGTTGGTACCGCGGGAAATTATTGCCCGTGAATTACTTAAAGCCCTACAGGCAAACCCGGTAATGGCTTTGGGGTTGTTTGATAAAACTGGTTTTATTGCCCAATTATTACCTGAAGTGGAAAAGCTTAAGGGCGTGCCTCAGCCGCCAGAGTTTCATAGTGAGGGTGATGTTTGGGAACACACTAAACTGGCGCTGGGCTCGTTTGAGGTGCCGGAATGGCGAGAATTTTTTGGCAAAAGCAAACCAAGTCTAAATGTAATACTCGCTACGCTGTTGCATGATATTGGTAAGCCAGTAACTATAAAAACGCCCCTGAAAGATAAGGTAGACCGTATCAGAACTGACGGGCATGATGTCGCTGGCGCTAAAATGGTACCAGATATTTGCCAGCGACTAAGACTCACAAGTTTCACCAACCCTGAAGCTGGACAAATAAATACTGACACTGTTACTTGGTTGGTACAAAACCACCTTTTACTAGCTCATGGCAGTCCAGAAATATTTAAGCCGGCCACAGTCTATCGCTACTTTTTGAAAGACCAAATCAAGGGCCAGGAATTACAACAAGTAATTTTTGCTGATATGCACGCCACCAGACCTCATGACGGCCGCTTACTCACGCCTAAATTAACTGAACTGCAAAACAGAATAAAGGAGGTCAGCAAAAAACTAACCTCTGGCAAACTCAAGCTGTTACTCTCAGGTGAAGAAATAATGAAGAGTTTTAATATTAAACCTGGCCCAAGTGTTGGTTTACTATTAAAAAAGTTAGAAGAAGCTCAGCTGTCTAGTTTGGTAAAAACCAAACGCCAAGCCATAAATTATCTTAAAAAGCAGATATGAATAAGAGTTTAAGCGCGCCAGAATTACACGAACCAACTAGGTTGGATAAATTTTTGCATGCTGCTCTACCTGATTATTCCCGCTCGGTTTTGCAACGCGCTATTCGCGAGGGCAATATTACAGTCAATGATAAAAAAGTTGTTGTCCATCACTGGCTAAAATCTGGTGACTCAATTGAGCTGAAAAACCTAGCGGAACCGATAAAAATTACGGTCACGCCCAATAAGGACGTGCCTTATAAATTAATTGCCGAAACAGCGGATTATTTAATAATAGATAAGCCAGCTGGTTTAGTAGTGCATCCGGCCGCTGGAGTTAATGAACCAACCTTAGTTGACGGCCTTATAGCCAAATACCCGGAAATTGCCAGCGTAGGCGACGACCCGTTACGGCCTGGCATTGTGCACCGGCTGGATCGGGAAGTTTCCGGCCTGTTGGTAATTACTCGCAACAACCAAATGTATGAGCATCTTAAAAAACAATTTCAGGACAGGACAATTGATAAAGAATATGTTGGTTTAGTAATCGGCCAATTATCTCAGCCCTCTGGCACTATAAACTTCCCGCTGGCTCGCTCCAAACGCAATCATGGTAAAATTGCCGCCAGAAATAAGGCAGGAGATGATACACGGGAAGCTATTACTCATTACGCCGTAGCCAAACAATGGCAAAAAGTAACTTTGCTAAAATTAAAATTGGAAACCGGGCGGACTCACCAAATCCGCGCCCATTTGGCTGCTTTAGGCTACCCGTTGGTTGGCGATCAGCTTTATCGACCGCCTAAACTGGCTTTTAAAAACACCCCTGGCAGAATTTTCCTCCATGCTCAAACACTTTCTTTTACTGACTTGTCTAGCCAGAGGCAGACTTTTTCCTCACCCTTACCAAAAGAACTGTCAGATTTCCTAAACTCACTCTCATGAAAAAAACTGGCAAATTATTTATAATTTCTGGGCCATCACAGGTGGGTAAAGATTCAGTGGTTCGTACTCTTAAAAAGAACAAAGCTTTGGGGCTTACCGGCATTGTTACTAACACCACCCGCGCCAAACGCCCTGGAGAAAAGTCTGGCGTGGAATTGAATTTTTTAACTGATAAAAAATTTGATGAATTAATTAAGAAAGGTGAATTACTAGAATGGGCTTATGTTAGAGGCGGCAGATTTGGCACGCCGAAAAAACCGGTAATCTCCGCCTTAAATAAAAGGCAAGATGTAATTATTAATATTGACGTCCAGGGCACAAAAAAAGTAGTTAAACAAATGCCCCAGGCAATAACTATCTTTATAACGGCGGAATCAACTAATGAAGTTAGGCGGAGAATTTTTCTTTCTAAAAAAATGACCTTAAAACAAAAAAAATACCGCTGGCAAGAAGCCCAGAAAGAACTTAAAGCCATAAAACATTATGATTATATTATTATAAACCGGTGGGGCAAATTAGCAGAAACTACCAAGCGGGTGGCTAATATCATCAATAAACTAAATAATGCCCAGTCTTGACTAACAACTAATAATAGGGTATCCTAGCTTGGCACTTATTGCTTAAATTTCATAATATGTCTCAAGAAAACAAGGATAAATATAATTCCATCAAACCTGGCCAGGTAGTTAAGGTTCACCAAAAAATAAAAGAGCTTAATGCCAAGGGTGAAGAAAAAGAACGCATTCAGATCTTTGAAGGGGTGGTGCTAGCCAAAAGAGGTGGCAATGGAACCAACTCTACTATTACTGTCCGTAAAGTCTCCAATGGTATTGGTGTGGAACGCATTTTCCCATTACAACTTCCTACTATCACTGCCATTGAGGTGGTGAAACAACTTAAAGTCAGGCGAGCCAAGCTTTACTACATGAGAGATTACGGCAAGAAGATAAAGGAAGTAGCGGATCGGGCGGCTTAAAATCTTTTTGCGCGGACGTGGCGCCTGCCTGTGGTGGGCAGAGAATTGGTATAATTAACACAAGCGCGGGTGGCGGAATTTGGTATACCTGCCTGCCGGCAGGCAGGCGCGCTGGCTTGAGGTTATATGAAACACTATGTATATGCACTGCTAAGCAAAACAAATGGTAGTCTGTATATTGGGATGACAACAAATGTACACCGGCGCTTACAACAACATAATATCGGTAAAACTCGATCGACCAAAAAATTTACTCCTTATACAATAATATATACTGAGGAATGGCCTGACAGAATATCAGCACGCGAGAGAGAAAAATATTTAAAATCTGGTATTGGTAGAGAGTTCATCAAAACAATTATCAGTTAATTCTTGCGGACGTGGCGGAATTTGGTATACGCGCAGGCTTGAGGTGCCTGTGGGGGAAACCCTGTGGAGGTTCAAGTCCTCTCGTCCGCACCAGTAGTAATATGAAGGCACGGGCGCTTAGCTCAGCTGGTTAGAGCGTCTGCTTTACACGCAGAAGGTCTGGGGTTCAAGTCCCTAAGCGCCCACCATTCTTTGTTTAATGCCTAAAAAATTCCAAAAGAGAGCTGAAAATTTTACTTGCGATAATTGTGGTCAAGTAGTTCAAGGCACAGGCTATACCAATCACTGCCCCAAGTGTTTGTGGAGTAAACACGTTGATATTAATCCGGGTGATCGCTTGTCAAATTGCGACAGTATGATGCCACCAATCGGCTTATTTATTCGCGGAGGCGAAAAATTAATTGTCCATCGTTGTGGCAAATGCGGCCTGGAAAAGTTTAATAAGGTTCGGGTAGGTGACAATGAAGATGTTGTTATAAAATTATCTTCAAACCCATTTGAATTTAAGCATTAAAATTTGCCAGAAAGGCAAATTTTTGCTAAATTCTTGCTATAAGCTAATTATTAATAACTATTTTTATGAATGGCATTATTGTCGGAATTATCATGGCCTTAGTGGGTTTTTTAATGACCTGGAAATCAGAATGGATTATTACCAATTTTGGCAAACTTGATTGGCCAGAACAACACCTGGGTTCTGATGGCGGTACTAGAATCTTTTACAAGCTGCTTGGTGTTTTCCTTATAATATTAGGTTTCATGACCATGACTGGCCTGCTGGGGAATATTGGCCGGGCAGTACTACCTCGATACTTTAGCAGTTTAACTGCTTAAAATATCCACGGGCCGTTAGCATAATGGTAGTGCATCCGGTTTGCATCCGGAAGGCGCGAGTTCGATTCTCGCACGGTCCACCAAAACGTATTTACAGAAAATAATTATGTCAAAAATACTTACCAAAAAAGAGGCTGTTGAATATCTAGGTCTTGATGACAAGACTTTTGATAACTACTTCAAAAATGCGGCGGAGTTTCCATGCCTAGATCGTAACGGTGGTAGGGGTCGTTTTTACTTTGACGAAGACGCTTTACGAAAATGGAAAGATGGCTTAGCGTGGAGAACTGTCGATTTGAACAAAGACGACTATACTTTATGTTTAGATTTTGCACTAGCACAACACTTTCGTAAGTATGTGCAATCAGATTTTGGTACTGGGCGACAAAGGGAGTTTGGACAAAAAATAACAAATTGGGTCAAAGGACAGCTTGGAGAGGTTGCAGTAAAGAAATTTCTAAAGCGAGAGTTTAATGTAGATATTGAACTTGATTTTGATATTCGCGATAAAATTGTTTTGCAAGATATTACGGCTGTCAAAGAAAATGGAAAGATGAGAATACCCAAAATAGGCATTGGTATAAAATCATCTAAACCAAAAAGTGCTTTTTTGGTGCTCGGAGAAAATGAAATAAGGATAAAAGAGCGTAGATCAGATATTTACATCTATTGTCGCCCCAATATTCCAGACGACCATCTTTTAAGACTCACAAAGGAAGAAGTGAATGAAGCCGTAAAAGATAAGCCGCATTATTCCAAATACAAGGACTTAATGCCCGACTTTATAAATATACCTTGCGAAGTTGTGGGCTGGTGTCATTACTCCGAGTTGAGAGAGGCGAAACAAATCCCCGGACAAGAATTTGATGGTGTCCGATTCGTTAAAGAGTCTGGGCTTTTAAAGAAAACAAAGAAAGACTGGCAGGAGCTTATAAAGCAACTGTAGCGCCAACTTCTACTCCGTCAAATAAACTTGCTATCTCTCGTGCATTAGCTTCTCCATTGGTAAGTTTCGACTCCACGGAATCGTAAGGAATCCCCGCAAAAGTTTTTAGCACAGCGGAAATAACAGCTTGTGCTCCAACTGGAGGTACGGCCATGCCGATTTGTTTTCTCGCGCTTTCTTTGGAACCTTCGAATATGAAGCTATCGGGGAAAGATTGCAATCGTGCTCGTTCCCGGTTTGTAAGAGCGCGATGTTCTGACCAGTGATAAACATGTGTTCCACCACCTCCGCTTCCGGTGATGGTGTAGGCGGGTTTTTGGGGGTCTAACCTTTTATAAATCTGGCTCATGCGAGCACCTTTTACATTTAGTCTCAAATGTTGAGGTATACCCTCATACCACGCATTTTCTCCGGCTGGGATATGCTTTAGCCGTTCAACAACACCTGCGGATTGCTTGGTAAGTTCGTGATTTTGCGCATCATCTGGTATGC
>Ga0209417_1003388_pt1 | contig 21475 bp, 18 predicted proteins | sample RifGroF2_FD_184002 | JGI IMG/M metagenome (GOLD analysis project Ga0209417, IMG submission 184002) | Groundwater microbial communities from Rifle, Colorado, USA - Groundwater F2 (SPAdes) (version 2) | ecosystem: Environmental > Aquatic > Deep subsurface > Groundwater | place: Rifle, Colorado... | reverse complement strand
CCCGCAACTTTATCCAGCAGAGCATTACCAATCATTTCATTGAAACTATTCATTTTAATGCTCCTGTACTATTGGTCGTTATCGCTTTTAGTGTCTTCGTCGTCGTCACCTGCAATGGCGTCTTGGATTCGCTTATAGATTTCTTCACGATGAATCGAGATATCTTTCGGGGCATCAATTCCGATTCTGACTTGATTGCCTTTGACTGATAAAATCGTAATCGTGATTTTCCGATCATCAATAATCAAACTCTCGCCTGTACGTCTTGACAATATCAACATGACTTTTCTCCTTGTGGTTGATTGTAAAAAGGCCCTTCCATCGCCATATCGATCGCAACGGATGGGCTATGCTTAAGCTGGACTTCGTTTTGCTCTTGATGCGTTTCTAATTTTGTTTTTTCGTTATTATTGATCGATTTTTTATCGGGACTTGCAGCGCAAAATTGAATGCCCGCGTTTAATTTTGTGAAAAATCTTTTCGTTAGCGCCGACTCATGTTTTTCTGAATTTTTTAAACATAGAGCATTTCTGATGAGTTTGAGCGAATGTAGAATTTCGTTTATATGGACGTCTTGTGCAATATGCTGGCAAAATCCGCCACAGCATTTTTGGATACTATTGTCTTTTTCCATGTCTTCCCCGCTTGCTAGCGAGGACACTACTCAAGTCCGTTTATTATTCTTCTTTTGCCTGAGGCTGGTGCCCTCAAATATTTCAAAATTAACTTAATTAAAAGGTTGATCAGTATTTGGCCGAGCGGTAAGGTACCAATAAGTTGTTCGAAATCCCATTCATCTAAAACCCTTCCGATTTTCGGGGGGCGTTTCTTGATTAAGGGGTATAAATTTTTCAAGGATTTTTTATGAAGAATATTCGGTTATCACAAAACCCGTGGATTGTTTGCTTTCCTGCTAGCTTGTTTTTCTTTTATGAATTTATTCAAATGACGATACTGAATACATTAGCGCCATCAATTATGAAGACTTTTTCGATAGATGCTCTCTTTTTGGCGAACCTATCATCATGCTATTTCTATACCAATTTGCTTTTGTTGATTCCTGCAGGATTATTGTTAGATCGATTTTCTGTTAAGGGTCTGCTAATTGCCTTCATGTCTATTTCTGTAGCTGGAACAATCGTTTTTTCTTTTGCATCCTCGTTATACATTGCTGAGTTTGGCAGATTATTATCTGGTATTGGCGGCTCTATCGTTTTCATTGGGGGAATAAAGTTAATCTCTCGTTGGTTTCCACAAATAAAATTGCCTTTTGTCATCGCTCTTTTTACAACGATTGGTTATTTGGGCGGTATGGTTGGCCAAACTCCTTTTGTTATTATTAGCGATCATTATGGATGGCGAATCAGTTTGCGGATTTTAAGCGCTGTTGGTATCGTCATATTAGCATTAATATATCTTTTCGTTAAAAATGCTCCCGATAATGTGAAGATGCGTTCTGCCAAATCCAACGAATTATTAACTGTTGTTATTAGCTTGAAACTGGCTGCCCAAAATATCTATACGTGGGTTGGTGGTTTTTATACGATGTTTATGAATTTACCGATCATCATATTAGCCTCATTATGGAGTGGTTTGTATTTAGAGGAAACTAGCCACCTTTCTAGTATGACAGCATCTTTTGTAACATCAGCATTGCTATTTGGCGTCATGATTGGCTCTATTATTGTAGGGTGGATTAGCAGTCAATTTAAAACAAAAAAAGTCATCATGATTTTAGGGCCCTTACTATCCCTCATCATAATATTCGCGATCATTTTTTTGGGCCATCTTCAACTTACGATGTTACTGCTCCTGTTTTTTTGCCTTGGCTTTTTTTCAAGTGCTCAATGCTTAGGATATCCTGTCATTATAGAAAATAACAATCTAAAAGTTACGGCAATCGCCTGTGGTATTGGCTCTATGTTGGTTCTTGGCGGAGGGGCATCATTAAAAATACTGTTTGGGGTTGTTCTTGATAGCACATGGAGCGGGGTTTTACAAAATGGAGTCAGGATTTATAGCTTATATGGGTTCAGATGGGCGCTTAGTATCTTGCCAATCGGATTTCTCTTGTCTCTGGTCATCGCCATCCTGACAAAGGATGCTGGCCGTGAAAAATTAACTTAGCAATATTTTATATAATGCTGTGAGCAGATGCTCTGCTCTCTCCCTTGGGATGATGGGTTTTACGTAATGCAAGTTTATAGAAAGTTGATTCGCGAAACTGAGTATCGTTATAAAAAATGTATCCTGATTTCTTGAATGCGCATGACAACTACCTGCAACGTTACAATTCACTAAGGATAAGTTTTTAACGGGCGATATCAGATTTATTTTCCCGAGATTGCTCACTGAAAGCGCCGGCTCATCGACACGCATCGATTCAATCAAATACTCTGGCGTAGTGAACTTGCTCGTAAAAGTTTCGTGGCGTTTCATGCGCTTAATAAAATCATAAGAATCTTTTTTTATTTTAATATCGTCCTCAATAAAGCGAGCGAGAGCCCAAACATCAGTCTGTTTATCCACTTTATAACCCGCAAGAATACAACTGCTATAAAACCCCAGTATGTTATTTTCTAATGGTGTTTTGAGAAAAGGCCTAGCATCTATTAAACTGTTGCACCCTATATGCACACTGCCATTCAGATCGGATTGAAAGTGAAATAAATTCTTTCTAAGCATCAAACACAAACAGGCGCATAAAAACGCATGCAATGATATTTGCTTTTTTTTGCATACATCATAGATTGCAGTAAACTCGCTTTTTGAAAGCGTCAAATTAACGAAGCCTGTATTTCGCTGAGATATTGGAATATGCAAATAGAGCGAACGATATTTACTTTCATTTGGATTATCAAATAAAGGGCCCAACGAGCTTGTTTCGCCACACAGGTCTGGAAATAATTCATTAATGGGTGGCGCAAAGGGGTGCATAACCGGCGAGGCATCCAATTGATTCTCTATTGTATCAATCTCGTCCAATAACTCTTGAAATAGAGCTATGAGTGACTTGCCATCACATATAAGATGTTGCAAAACTAAAAATAAGTAAAATCCTGTATCGAAATTTACTTGAACGACTTTAAATAGCGGCCTGCCTGTTTGGTTAAGTTGTTCTGCCAGCAGCCGTTCAGTTTTTTCAGTCCAACTGTTCTGAATATTATCATCATGTGAGATAGATATAGGGGCGTCTGTACCAGTGGGTAATGGACAAAACTTTGGCTTAAATGAGCGCTCATTTTCAATTGATACATTGAGCATGGCATGTTTTTTTTGCAATCTTTTTATTGCTTCGCTTAATATCTCCGCGTCTAATTTCCCAGAAAATTCCGCGATAAAAATGACATTATGAGGTGTGATTAAATTAAGCAAATACAATCTGTTTTCTGTTGGGCTGAGCTCTCTGATAAACGGTTGCGTCATGTTTCAATATTCTCTTGAGTATGTATTGTCTTTTTACCGTTTTCCTTGGCGCCTTTTGAAATGCTAATGCAATTCTGCACAAAGCAGCTTGCTGGGGAGAAATTATATTTTTGTTTTTTATATAAAATAAACCGCGTGTCTATTTTTGGAATGTCTTCATTATTTTTAATTCCAAAATAGCTGGTATTATTACCAAAGTGAAAAAAATCAAAAAAAGTTGTTGGGATAATATCATTGATCAATGATTCTCCAAGGTAGATCTTTTTTTCATCGAAAAATGTTTTAAAATGATTCACAAGGCTTTTAATTTGTATGAGATCCGTCACCATACTCTCTGGCTTTCTCTTTCTTGGTGTTGATTCAAATAAAGTAGGATTATGCAGCGAATAATAAATCGGATGCTCTCCTGTAAAGGTTTGAGGCTCCATGATAGTAGGCGCATATTGCAATTTATAATTATCCATATAAGCGTCTTTAACAAGAGAAAATGGGCCCCCTTGATCATCAGTTGATGGTCCAAATCCGGGTAATTCGCCAATGGAAAGTTTAATTAAATGTTTAACGGTATCTAACACATAAGGATCTGGTTTGTTATGTATTTCAGTTAATAGATTAGCGAACGTATGCCACACAAAGTCAAACGTTAATCCATTTCTTGGTATTCCTGTATATTGAAACAAGTACTGATGTAAAAAATAATAGAATTTAAGCCAGTGATAATCTTTGCTGTTTTTTTTGCTGTCTTCAAACCATGCTTTTGAGAAAAACAGTATATCCACATACCATGTTTCATTTGGACTGTTGTGAACAATATGACTGAATAATTCCGAATGATTAAATGTTGACGGGGGCTTGGCGGCAAAGCAATTGACGCTCGACATTAATCGGTTATGCGATGTGTTGTCTCCAATGCTGGGCAACATGAAAGCAGAACGCAATCCGGCTGAAATATCCCAAACATTTCTGATGCAAAATGATTTTTTTGGTTCTAAAACCTCAAGTAATCCTAAGGGGACTCCCGCCTTAAACACGCCCAGTGTCGTTATATTTTTTCCTATTTCACCATAAACTTCGACGGAATTATTCAAAATGAGCCCCAACGGAAGAGAGGAATAAGAAAGATCGTTTCTTATTTCAGCAGGAATAGATTGATGGCTGAGGTTGATCACACCCCCATTCTTTGTTGGAACATTCAATCCGTTTCTATCCGATATTTTTGTCATATAAGGATATCGGAATCGATACAATTTCAATTTTTTATTCGGAGATAATTGATTAATGACAGACGTTAATTCGCGGTTGATTTTCTCGAGCGGCTTTTTTATTTCATCCCATGTCAGTTGTTCGACATTCAAATCCTTGTATTTTTCTACATTAACCATCGGAAAGTGCTCCCTCAAAAAAAACTTCTTTATTATCACTTAACCATAAAGGTAATTTTGATGCACAAGGTAATACCCCTAAAATATTTGGATAAAGCGAACGAATAGCATCAGGGTCTTCTTTCTTGCTGATTAACAGCATTTTCACGGCAGCATTTTGTGATAACTCCATATCGTTTTTTGAATCTCCAATAAACAAAGCTTTTTCTTTTTCAAAATTCAGTGATTTTATGATGTCTAATAGCATGTCAGGATGTGGTTTCATACATAACTCATCCATGCACTTATAGGTTTTAAAAAAATGGCTAATCTGTATGGCTTTTAAATCTCTCTCGAGAGACTTTTTATCTCTATTCGTAGATATTGCCAAAGTGTGCCCTTGATTTTTTAGATGATCCAATGCCTCCATGACGCCTGAAAATAAGATTATTTTTTGTAATACTTCGCCTTCTAAAATAAGCTCGAACTCTCTTTTTAGCTTCGTAATTTCATCTTGAGATATCTGCGAAAATATCGTTTGCGTTGCTGCTTCGAAGCTAAGCCCAATGACGCCCACTATATCTTTTTCATTTGGAATGGCGTTTAGAATAGTTTTGGATGCCTGTTGATAGGCTTCAATAATAGCGGCAGAGGAATCACAAAGCGTTCCATCCCAATCGAAAATGATCAGCTTATATCCATTACTCATCTAAAGAGAATCTCTTTATTTGCAAAGCTAATTTTATGTGGTCCATTATATTTTGCAGCACTGCTGTTCTATCTCCGAGAACATGACCAATCGTCCTGACCGAGTAGTGCTGCATTTCTATTATATCGTTTTTTGTGGGTTTCAAAAGAACAATCGAGCCAATCATTCGATCAATAATTGATCTGGATTTACGGACAAGGAAGGTCATTAAATCCAACCCGCTGAATTAATGTTTTTTCCTAAAATGTCATCGTTTTTAAGTTCTTTCGATACTGAGCGATCGCTTTTAATGTATCTCTCACTTCAGCCGAACGACTGCCATGTTTATAAGCATTCATTTTGCTGATAGCTTTCCCTTCAGGTGTCTTTACGCCTGCCGATTTCCACGGTTTCCATTGCCGGATGAGCTCGGATTGCCTCAGACGTTCTTCGAAAGTCCAGCGTCTCATTTTCCTTCTCCTCGATTAATAATTCGTTTGCAGATTTTTTATTTTTTTCAGGAACCGGCTGTCCGTTATTGATTTGTTGGTTAACAGAATTGTTCTGTTGCTTAATGAAAGTTGCGGGGGCTGGGTTTTTTAGCTGGTTGATTGCTAAAATCGTTTTTCTGCAGGCGTTATTTACCTTGATTGCAACATCGGTATACACCTGCCATTGCGGTATCGTCTCGCTCTTAGATGCGCGAATTGAAGCGTAAGTAAACAAAGCTTGTAGTGATTGCATTTGATTAATAAGAAGTGATTCTAATAAATGCGAATTGCCTTCGCAGATACTTTTTTGCTGCCTCATCAACTCTTCGAGTAACTTGGCTAACGGCAATTCTTCTGGGCGGAATATATGTTGAATTGTTAATGCTGCGCTACCAAGCGGATTGGTGAGCAAGTCCGTCAGTAACGTTCGATTGGTTTCTGCTTTGTTTTTATCAGATGGGCGCTGTGCTTTTTTCCCCGAGTTCATGTTTTTTCCTCTGTAAGTAGTTTAATGAGTAACTTAAGAATGCTGAGCGAGCGATTGAATTATGCTCGCCACAACAGCTTTATATTTATCATCACTTCTAACAACGTTGAGCAGTCGCTCTAAACAGGTTATTGAAACTTTCAGACCGGCTATTTTCTTATCAAAATCGATAACCGCTTTTTGCAAGACCTCTGTTTCGAGTGATAGTTTAGACTCTTCCAGTTCGGATTTTGGTTTTGCGATTGAAATTCTCGAAGCAACAAATTCGAGAGCATCGCGATCGCCGGCAAGCGCTTGATCTCGAAGCTGAGTGAGCACCTGTTTCTTCACCTCTGGCGTAAACACGTTATCCCATAGCTTCTGTCGAGCACTGGTATTCCTGCCAGCGGGGTTTGGATTGCACCCAGGTAAGAAGCGTCCTTTTTCATCCTTTAAAATAAGTTTTTCACGCTGCTCTTCTTTTTGCTCATCCATCAAAACCGATCCGATAATGGATTCATTTGTAGTTTGTTTTTCGTGTGCCATAACTTTCTCCTATTTATTAAAAATTGATTTTCATTGAGATTTGCTAACGAAAACTTTTTGATTTTCAATAACCTCCTGCTCAAAATATGATTTGCACCTTCGCCATTTATTACTTTCCGGTCGATACCCTTTAACCGAGTCCACAACACAAATACCTTTAAAATTCAGGTTGTCGCAATATTTGCATTTAACACGCCCCCATAAACGGAACTCATCGAATATTTCCTTGAGCTCTTTCGCAGAAAGATGTTTTTCTTGGTGTGACAAGTGTAGCAGGTGTGACAAATCGTTATAACCCTTGCCAACCGTGGCTTCCACGCTTGCATCGTCGTCACACATCAAATGAATCGATTGTGTGACTGGTGTGACAGGAGACTCCTTATCTAAGTTTTTGTCACACGCGTCACACTTATCAACCTCACAAGGTGTATCACCAGTATTGTTATCCAACTCATTGTTAATAAAGCCTCTCCTGTTTTCCGGCACACCGTCACACTTGTCACACCTATTTTTAACGCCAATGCTGATCAGCCATTCATCGAAATAATCATTGCGCATCATCATCTCCCAAAACCAAATGACTAAAATGGTAGAAGCGCCTTGTCTCGTTGGTATCAGGAGCGCGTATAGGGGTGGTGGATTTTCCTTCGCTATCAGGAAGCAACCATCCACGTTCTTTACAAATTTTTACGACGAATTTACAATCTAATCCTTTACAAATCTCTGTTTTAAAAATTGCAGTATCAACAAAGAATTCCACCGAATTGTTATCATATTTTACAAACCCAACTCGATTTATCGTTCGCCTCTGTAACGCCTCAGGGTCTGAGGTCTTAAATTCTTCCCATTTTGTAAATCGTGATTCAGAATGAAGCTGGAAAAAGCTCCTTATTTGCTGAAGAGCTTCTGTCTCTTCTTTAGGCTTGTGTCCTCCACGGCAACTAACCCAGGATTCAAAACATTTTTTTGCTGCCTCAACAGCGTCATTTTCCTGCCATCCTGTAATGCCTAATCGAGTAGCCAAATCACCCGCAGCGGCTATGATCGCAAACCTAGCCGCCCCTCGCTTCACCTGACCATCTGCATTTGTTGGGCAATATTCTTTAACAAAATCATTTATCATTTTGCTCAAGCTTGTTTTGAGGTCTTCCGGATTAATGGCGATTTGCTTTAAAAATTCTCTGATTGGCATTCCGTGGCATTGGCTTGCAGCTTGGCTCAAGTAACGAGAAAAAACATCACCATTTTCAAAACCATGTAAATTCTCAAATACTCCAAAGCCATCGCCAGCATCTGCGCTGATATCAATCAATCTCACTTCCTGCCCCGCTTTTATTTTTTTCCCAATACTGCTCATGTGATCAGCTAAACTTATTTCCCCTGCTGAGAGAAGCAGCAACCTCCAACTTGTCTTTCGTCGCGTAGTCCCATCTTGCTTGCTACGAATTTTCCCAGAGCCATTGGCTAGCATGTAGGCCACCTCCCCAGCCTCTTTAGGATCAACCTCGGATAGCTCATCCAAGCATAAAAGACAGTCATTATGTAACTTGGCCGTACCCTCCAATCCATTGGCCGTTGCACGCCAGCGTTGTAATCTTTTTTGCGACCCCCATACCGAACATGCAACTTTGAGAAGCGTTGTTTTTCCAGAGCTACTCGCTCCACGAAAATGGAACCCTCCGTTTTCTTCGCCGCACACATTAAGTAAAGGCGCTGCAAAAGACGTACTCACAGCAAAAACTAAACGTGAGTTTCCACTACAAAATTTACCAACATGTTCTTTCCAATCGTCTTCTGTTCCGGCAACTTCGAACCCTTCTAAAAAACCAGAATTAGTTTGTAAATAGACTTTATTTTCAGAGGGGCCAAAAGTTTCGTCAGGTAAAACGAAAATATTTCCATGCCATCCCACGACATCAGTGCACAGTGCCGTCGTTTGGGGCTTAGATGATTGAAGATAATTGGTTAATAATTCCCGTGCTTTGCGACTTGCTGGGATGTTAACCCCCATACTTAATAAAATTCGCCGATACTCTGCTCCGTCAGTAGCAAGCATTTCCATTGGCATCGACCAACGGTGTGTCACTCCGTCAGGATCTTTAAATTCCAGCAATCGACCATGGCTTTCGCTAACTTTATCGCGTGTACGCGCAACGATATCAATTCGAGAACAAACAAAAATTCGCGGCAACGCATCACCACCTTCATCTTTCGGTTCAAAATACACACCATCCTTGATGAGACAATAACCATCTGGAATAGCGCAACTAACCTCTATGCATTTCGCAGAAGCTAGTTGCTGCTGTACGACAGCTGATCCCTCGAGGAAATAAAGATCATTGAAATCAGTAGGCTTGGAATCAGTATTTTCAAACTTGGGCATTATAAATTTTGCATTGATTGCTTTTGCCGTTTCCTTTGCTTTTTCAACGCCAATATTCCCTTCTTTCCTAAAAGCATCGTTATCAGCACAAACGATAATTTCAGTATTAGGGTATTTCTTTCGAAAGACTTGAGCGACCGAGAAAAGATTATTCGCGGTAAATGCAACTACCACACCGCAATTTGTTACCTCATGAACAGTCGCTGCCGTCGCGAAACCTTCAGCGATATAAAGTTTCTCCTTGATTTCGCCGATAGTGAAGCAACAACTATTAATCGCCCCGTTTTTTAAGAATCGCTTATTCCCTTCAGCGCTTATGAATTGCAAGCTGCTCAACCCTGAGTTTTCATCATACAATGGAATTATTAGCAAGTTCTTGCGAAGCCTAGCTCCATGCAATTTAATTTTTTTGTGCTCCAAATACGGATGACTCGAAAAGTTTTTTTGCGCGTGATCCCAAATATAACGTGCCTTCAATTTTGCTTTTTCTCGTTCAGCTAATTGCTTATTTTCCAGTTCTTTTTTCTTTTGCTCGATTATGTTTCGCTCTCGAGACGAAATCGTTTGAATTCTTTTGCTGCACCACCGCTCTGTAATTCCACGCTTCCAACAGCCGAACGCACCATAAGCGAGACCATTCGAGATAACATGCAAAACGTACCAACAATTTTTTTTGCCTTTATCTTCTGGGATAGAAAAACGATGCAGTACCCCGTCATCACAAATTTCAGCTGGACAACCAAGTCCCACTCGATCAATCTCATGCTGAAAACGATTAGTAATGTCGCACATAAATCACCCCATTACGCCCGATTTTGGTCAGTTCTTTCATCAAGGAATTTTAAAAGATCACTTAAACGATATTTAGATAACCTCCCAACTTTCACAACCGGCAAAGGATAACGCCTTGTTGATGCCCACACGTCCAATGTCCCCCTTGAAACCCCAAGGAATTTGGCAGCCTCTTCACGAGATAAAATTTTTTCTTCTTGGCCATTCATTTTTAACACCTCAAAATAAAATTAAACAAATCGACTTGAGGTTATAGCAGATAATAAAAAAGTAACTCATTAAAAAAAGGACAGAAAAGCCAGAAAATAAAGTCAGAAATTCAAGTCAGAAAGTCAGAAAATGAATGCAAAAAAATGCATCAAGATATAAATCGTAATAAAAATCTAATCATTACACGGGGCGTAGTGAAATTAAAAAAATAGCTGAGGTGTAATGGTTTGTATAATTTACATACGCCTGAGGAATATTTTAGAGATAATCAAACTATAATTTTCGCCTGATAAAAACGACTAATATGATCTTTTAAATTTGTCTCACTAGGCTCTCTCCCCCAGCATTCCTTGCACCATTGTTTCATTTCAATAACACATGCTTTTTGCGTTTTTGGTAAGCTCCCTTGCCTATCTCGTTTGACCATTTCAACAATAAATTCTTCCCAGTTATAACAAGATGGACGTCCTCTTCGCGCATATGCCTGTTGAACGTTTAGTTGCGCATCCTCATCTAAAAGCAAAGTTCCATTAATGGAGCGAATGTTTATTCTCTCAGGCTTGGGTTCCGGAAAGACTGCAAACAGCTCATCTGTATCCAAAAGGATGCTTGTATAGTAACCAGATGGGGAAAAGGCTGATCCATCATCCCAATCTATTCCTTCTATGCGCCAAAATTCTTTCGGGATATCTGAACGTTTTACGTTATACCAATCTTTAAGGTTATCCCAATTTTCTTTATTTTCCCATTGAGATATGGACACCTTTTTTTTAAGCTTCCCGATTTTTTGCCCACTAGCCGTAATTTTTCCATTTTTTAGCGCTGAAAAAATTGACGCTTTTGATAACTCTAAATAATCAGCCAGACATTCCTTCCAATTTTCTATCGCTGCTTTATATTCGATAGCAATACTTTTATTTTTTAGCGCCTCTGCTCGAGTTTCTTTACTATATTCTTTTTTATTTTTTAGAATCTTCTCTATTAGCTCTATGCTCATCGGTTCTATTGCGCCTGAATCCAAATATTTAGCCCTTGGATTTATGGGCAGCCCATATCTTTCGCAATTTTCCTTTGTAAAAAAATACTTCAAATCAGTGTAAATAAATTCCGCATCGTCATCATGAGAGGTAAAATCTTCACGAGTATCCCATTCACCCCCTTTCCTTGAACCATAATAAAGAGGATACAATTTAAAAGCCACCCAATATAGAGCTTCGATTAAGAAGCATTTTTTAGCTATTGGGTGTGGAATAAGAACTTGTTTCATTTTTCTGCTGCCCCCTGCGGTATTACAAGCATAGCGGCTGTTGCCTTCTCCATAGAGGCACGTATAGGATCATTATGAAGACGAGCATAAATCTGCGTCGCCTCTTGTGATTTATGCCCCAACGACTTACCAATAATATGCAAGCTTGCTCCTGTAATAGCCTGATAAGATCCCATCGTTCGACGAATATCATGAATTCTTAGATTGGTTATATTTGCTCTTTTGAGCACACGTGCCCAGGCTTTTTTAGGATTGCTAAAATGATTGCTGGCGATAGAATTGCTTGGAAACACCCACTCACTTTCTTGAACGCTATTTCTTCGACTTTTTAAAATTTCAATGGCTTTTTTGACTAAGGGAACCGTTAGCGGTTCGCCATTTTTTGTATCTGGAATTCGCCACTCTTCACGATGCCAATCAATTTGTTCCCAGCGCATGGCAAGGGCATTGGTTTTGCGAGCCCCTGTCAATAATAAAATCCATATATAATCTTTTGCGTTTATGTTTGGTTCCGCTTCAAGCCCTTGAAAAAATCTTGGCAACTCTGCAGGCTGAATAAATCTATCGCGCCTTTTTTCTTTAAATTTTTTAATCCCATTCGACGGATTACTCCCACTCCAACCCCATTCAATTGCCTTGTTGTACATGGCTCTCAATCTTTCTAAAAGGCGATTTGCCTGATATAAACCATTATTATCTTTAATTTGCTCGTGAAGTAACTGTATATCGCGTTTTGTTATGATTGATATCTTGTAACTAAACCAACGAGATAAGAATCTCTTCATCTCCCTTTCATCATCTTTCCATGTGCGTTTTTGCCTTTTGCTATAACGCTCCATAAATTCACTGAAAAGCTCCCCTAATGTAATTTCTTGCCTGATTTTACGTTTTTCATCATTCGGATTAATGCCGCCCGCCACTTGCCCTTTTATTATTCGAGTTTGCTTGCGCGCTGTTTCAACGCTTATGTCGGGAAAATTACCGATTATCACTCTTTCGTCTTTTCCGTTTATTCTTTTTCTTATAAAAAAAGTGGTGACAGCATTTGCGGTGATATAAAGGCTCAACCCTTTTTCCTTGGTATCCTTAAAGTAGGAAATACCCTTTTGTGGTTGAGGTAGTTTTTGAATATTTCCTTTTGTGAAATTAAATAAATTTGTTTTCATTGCCGTTATATTGCCGCAATATGTAGTTAAACCAATTAAAATTGATCATGATTGATTTAAGCAAAAGTAATATAAAGTCATTGATTTGTAAAGACTTGTTTAAGAACATTAAGAATGAGAAAACATGGGGGCTACTGGCTGTTAACCACTGGGTCGTTGGTTCGAGTCCGACTCGGGGAGCCAATATAACGCTGAAGATAACAATGTCGGGGCTCTTTCCCAAATGAGGGGGCACTATCCTTAACCACATAACACTCTAACTCGTAATCGAATTAACCGGGATGGGTCTAAGTATTTACTACGGAGCCTACCGAAAACGGAAGAAAAAAAGCAAATCGGTATTTAGCCTTGAATCGTATTGGCATACTGCTTATTGTGGCGAGTTTTTTTACAAATACTAGGAAATCTACTTGGTCACGCACTGATTGAAGATCTAATATCAAAAATACATATTTTAAATCTCCACATCCGCTAACTGCGCTTTCAATTCTTTTTTCGTCGGCAAATATAATCGATACTGACTCGCAAAAATTTGTCCGTTGTCTTTTGGTAAGGTAATTTCTACCAAGCTGCTATTCTTGTCTTTACATAAGACAATACCAATTGTCGGATTTTCGTCTTTGCTTTTCACAAAGCGATCATAATAATTGACGTACATTTGCATCTGCCCTAAATCCTGATGTTTTAATTTACCGATTTTTAAATCGATCAACACAAAACACTTCAATAATCGATTATAAAACACTAAATCTACAAAAAAGTGTTCTTCATCAAATGTAAAGCGCTGTTGCCTGCCAATAAAAGCAAATCCTTTACCCAGCTCCAGTAAAAAATGTTCAATCTTATCGATGATGGCCTCCTCTAGCTCCGTTTCAGAATATTTTTGGGATGCTTCGAGCCCTAAAAATTCCAAAACATACGGGTCTTTAACCATGTCTTCTGGCTTTTCAGGAGAATGATATTTTTTGAGATTGTCGACCAGCACACCTTTTTTGTCTTTACTCAATACGATTCTTTCATAGAGCGAAGAGTCAAATTGCCGCTTGAGCTCTCTTAATGACCAATTATTTTGAGTCGCTTCAGTTTCGTAAAAATTGCGTTCGGTTTCGCTTAGTCTCATTAAAAAGAGATAATGCGACCAACTCAAAGTAAATTGTCGAGAAGTTGTCTTTGAAACAGCAGACAGCGCCTTCCCTTTTGGAGATTTAACAGACAGTGTCTGTTGTTTTTGATAAGCAAGATAAAACGCTCTCATTTGCTGTAAATTTGTTACTGAAAAACCCTTTCCAAATTCATGGGTTAACTGATCACTCAATTGCTTAAGCGTTGCCTCGCCATACTCTGCTTTGATATTGCCTTTTTGCTCATGTTCAACAATCAATCGACCAATTTCAAAATAGGTAACGACCATCGTCGTATTAACCGTTTTAATCACATGCGTTCTTGCCTGATCGAGCAATGATTTGATTTCGTTAAACAAAGTGTCTTTTACGGCCAATTTCATATAAAGCTATGCCCCTGTTATTGCTTTCTTTACTTTATTAAGGTCATCAAGATAATAAATGCGGTAATTATTCATCGGATGCCGTTTGGTTTTGAGCTTTCCGGCTTTATCCCAGCGCCTAAGGGTATCTTTACTGACATGCAAAACCGCAGCAGCTTCTTTGATGGTAATAAATGGTTGGTCTCGTTTCATAAGCATGGGCAACATTATGCGTCTGCGCTCCTTAAAAGTAAACGGATTATGCGATTTTTATTAAAAGCTGATCGTAGTTGCTGATTTGTAAATATTACATCGTCACGGCAATGAGTTCGCAACTTACCCAACCAGGGGGAATTTCCAGACTCCTTCCCTTTCATCATCGCCTCAAACGGGCTATACAGCGTCAAATCAAGCTTTCCGCCCTGATAGGTCGAGTTCGATACTAGCAATCTGATGGCTCTTTCCCAAATGAGAGGGCGCTATCCAAATCGCGCGGGAATTGCTGATTTATGGATAATTTATTATCTTTATTTCATATTTTCATGATAAACTAGGCGGTAGATTTCATCTAAATTATTGTCATGCTGTACCCGTTTAAGGAGACTATCAGGTGAGCAAAAAACGGATTTTTTGGCTATTATTAATGGGGTGTGTTACTAACGTTGGGTTTTGTAATGCGATAAACCCGTTAAGTATATTCTATGCTAAGGGTTGGTTTGTCGGGGCTTCTGCTGGTTTGGTATGGCCGCAATTAGGTGAAAGTAACACGAGTGTTTTAAATGGTAATGACGCGCAAGCGCCTTATAATTCCGATTTATATTCAATTGATAAAACGCCTGGCTCTACTAACGATTGGTCGCTCTACGCGGGTTATCGCTGGGATAGATCTCAGCAAATACTCCCTCATTATAGTGTTGCTTTACGCTACGAACATCTCTCTAGATTTAAAATTGAAGGGACCGTCGATCAATATTCTTTGCCCGATTTTGTAAATTATAACTACCACCTTTATGGTTCTTCAAACATATTTTCCGCACAAGGGAAAGTAGATCTTTATGACTTTCATTCGTTTGACCCTTATTTAACTTTAGGACTAGGCACAGCCAACACAACCGTTGAGGGATACAAAGAGTCACCGTATAGCGGCATTGATGCGCGCATTAGCCCCGGCTATCAGAACAACTCAGCCTCTCATTTTACTTATAGTTTGGGATTAGGCTTGGATTATTTCATCACATCAAAAATCACCGCATCGCTGGGATATGAATATGCCGATTTAGGAAACGTTAAAAGCGGTGATGGAACTTCAACTTGGTCGGGTAGTTCGCTATCGTTTGGTAGATTAACGACCAATACTGTTTTACTCAGTGTATTTTATCAGTTGACATAATTTTGTAGGAAGGAGAATTATGAAGATGTGTAATTTAAAAAAAGTATATTCTATTATCATCGGAAGTTTATTGCTAATTGGCAGTTCCATTGTTGTAGCTGCAACAAATCCAGTCGCTTATTCCCTTACCCCGAGTACAGGACTTCCGGCGACTATTACCGTGGGAAATACGTATGTGGTACGTTACACATTCACTAATCAATTACCCTTTAATTTAACTATTAGCAATGTCTCTCGTTCTATGACAGGCGCCAGTTTTTCGGTAGGCGATGCCTGTAGCGGACACACATTGGCCGGAGGCGCTTCGTGTCCAGTAACCATAACGTGTAAGCCAACACGTGCAGGGGTAGCCAGCATGCAGTTAACCTTACACTATGACAAAAATGTTGTGCCTTTGCCCACTTTATCAAGCACAGTGCAATCGGGCGATACTGCAGAAATCTCGGGTGCAGTATCCGAGCCCTTACCAACAGAGGCTAGTGTTGGAACAGGATATCCAGTAACCTTTAGATTTACAAATATTGGCAGTTCTGCGGTTACGGCATCTGCAGTAACCCTCACGGGTAATACAGGTGCTTTTGTGCAAACACAAAATAATTGTTCGAGCGCAATAAGCGCATCGAATTATTGTACAGTATCGGGTACTTTTACGCCCGTCGTTACTGGATCCACTTCTATAGGCGTTACTTATGCTTATAATGGCGGTACGCAATCTGTCCCATTAACCACTCAAACCTATGCGATTAACAGTGGTTCATGTGCTTCAGTGACGGGATTAACGCCACTTGAATTACCGGCGCAAACTTATACTTATGGAGATAATGTAGTCGAGTTTCAGTTTGCGAATCATTGTTCTACTGCTTCAGCAGTGCTTGGGACAGTCTCATTAAGCGCACCCAATACCAGTAATGCTATGCTGCAAGAGAAGCATAAACGCCATCAGTTAGGCGCAAGTAATGACAGCTCTGTGCTAACAAAAGGCGATGATACTTGTTCTGGTCAAACGCTAGCAGCTAATGGCTCCTGCACAGTTTATGCTTCATTCATACCAGGCTCAACTACGGGCGCAACACAGGTAGAAGCAAAAATTAACTACACAGAGTCATCACAATCCAAAACAGCTATTGCAGCCACCACCTCTACGATTAATGCAAACAATACAACAGCCCGAATGATTACTGTTGTTAATCAATGTTCGGTTCCCATATGGATGACTTTTAATGCCGGCGCTTATGGAAGTCAATCAGGTTGTACGACCAACCCATCTTTATGTCCGTCAGGAACCACTTGCAATACCAGTGCTGCAGCAGGCGCTGGATTATGTTATTGGAGCAATCCAACGCAGGGCGTGAATCAAGACGGTAAATTATTGGCAGCAGTACCCAATCAACCCCCTTCAACAATGAATATTACTATTCCTGAGACGAGCATAGGTAATGTAATTTATAACGCAGGCATTATGCCTCGTTTAGGTTGTTCAGGGACAGGGACGGGTATATCCTGCAAAATTAATGCTTGTACAGCAGGATCAGATGGTATGTGTCTGCCAGGCGATGGACCAAGCACAACGCCAGTCGCATTTAATGCCGTCGAATTTACTTTTAATCAAACAAATGGTGATGGCGTTTATAACAATCAAATCATTGATGGCGTTACAGTCCCTATGGAAATGAAAGGACGAGGATCTTTCTCAACAGGGGCGGCCCCTTATGATAATTGTTCGGCAACAGGCGCTATTATCCAACCTTCGACAGGATCAGCGACAACTCAGCTGGGTAGTTGTAGTTTTAGCTTTAGTCCACCCAACGATGCTACGAATTATCGCTATGTTTACTTGAGTAATCCATCAAGTCCAACCTATTGCGATACCGATTCTGATTGCTCAGGTGGAGAAGTGTGTGGCTTAGCTTATGATTCCCTGAATAAAATCGATAAAGCTTGTGGGTTGCTAGAGGGTTATACATCAGTTAATAAGGGAGTCTGCTCACAAGGAAAAACAAATTTCGGTCAGAGCAAGTCAATGGCATCGCCAGCTTTTGGTACCTATATTTATGACACCGTGTTCTCTTGTGATACTTCTTACGGTGGCTATACAAATACGAATCTTTATGCTTGTAGTGGGTCGTTATCTAACTCCTCTTGTTATAATAGCGCAAGCCCATGCTGTGGTTGTGCTGATTGGTGGACATCAGCGGGCGGTTCGCTGATAGTTCCAACCTCAACAGTCGTTTGCCCAACGACTAATAGTAATTGGAATACAGCAGCGCAACCTAACGTCCAATGGGTGAAATCTGCTTGCCCTACGAGTTATGCTTATCAGTACGATGATAAATCTTCTAGTTTTACTTGTTCTGTAATGAACGGTAGTAACGTGGTTACAAACTATCAGGTAACGTTTTGTCCAGGTGGAAAAGAAACGTCAACAATCACCCCATAGAGCTATAGTCAGATGATGGCCTTCACTTATCACGCGGTGAAAGTGAAGGCTTGCCCCTTTTTCCGAGACATGATTCCTTAACACCTATTTTTCTATTTCAACCTAAGTTCGGGATAACGGAAGACAAGCAAGAGATTGGATTGGCGTTATTGTTTTCGCTCATGAGTCGGGCTTTGTTATCCCGCGCCTTACGCTCCGTCATCACACACCTTGTTCGATAACGCACTTTCTTATGCCGAACTCAGGTTACTTATAATAGAGAGCCAATTCCAAAATTCCAGACTCTTACCAAAAATTTTTAAATCCCTAAGCGCGTCTCTGAATAAGCTTCATCTTTCGATTCACTTTTAACTTTTAATCCGGTAGGTACGCTCCCGTCGTATAGATGTTCCTTGGGTCCCAAGACATCCAAGAGTTCAAACCGGCATCATAGGTTGCTTGAATCTGTGCCCGGATCATCAGCGCATCATAAATCGCTCCCAGATTAAAATCTTGAATCCATGGACGGATTTTGGCCGGATCAGAATCGGCGGCAATAGCGCGCGATACCGCCATATCCATATTATATTTAACAATCTTGTAAGGCACTATTGCCGGTTGTTTGTAGCCATGATAGCCAGGCGGGTAATGCGATGGATAAACCATCAGCGTGACAAAATCAAAATAAGGCAGCGCATTTTCCAATATCTGACCGATCCCCAGATCATCATAATTGGTGCTGGCCATCCCAAACAAATCAACGGAAATCGGAATGCCCAGATCTTTTGTCCGTTCGTGAATCCCGCGGAAAAAATCTTTGACCGCGTCAGCCTTGGTTTCTTCCGACGAATCAAAATAGGTATAAGCAATATCACTCATATTGCCGTCGGACGGGAAACGAACATAATCAAAATTTATCTCATCAAAACCGATCTTTTCCGCTTCTTCAGCCAAAGCGGCGACATAATCCCAAACCGGCGTGGCTTTTACCTCCAGCCAGGTTATTCCTTTTCGATCCCGCCAGACTGCTCCATCAGAAGCTCGTTTGACTGCCCATTCCGGATGTTTTTTTACCAAATCAGGATCTTGAAAAACCGCTATACGAGCGATAGCGTAAATATCATTTCGATGCAAGAAAGCGACAAAGTCTTTCATATCCGAAGCGCGGCAACGGGCGGTGGCATAAGCTTTCGCAAACAAAGGATTATCGGTCTTGTGGTCAACTTTACCCGTTTCATCTTTAATATTGATAACGATCGCATTGATCTCCGTATCTTGCGCTAACTTGACCAATCTGGCACGTAGACGTTTATTGCCAGCAATGCACTGCGTCATGTAAATAGACTTAACCGCCTTGGGCGTTTTGAGGTGGGTAATCGGAGAAGTAGTCGTGTCTGGGATGGTGGAATCAACAATATTTTCGCTTTCATTTTCATCAACTGCTAAATTGGCAAAAGCGGGCGGGATCACAAAAGCAAATAAGAAAAACAAAACAACGGCGCCGGCAAAAACAAAAACTGAAATTTTTTGAAAGTTTTTATTTATCATCTAAATAATATCAAACCTGTTTTGTAAAATTGAATTTTCTCATTCCTCATAAAAAAATCCCCAGGTAAACAATCAAGTACTCACCTAGGATAGCTTAATCGTTGCCGCTATCATAATGAAAAAAGGTTCTATGTTGTTCTTAGTTTTATTGGAATCCAAAACACAATGACAATTGGAACAACCTTATGAAGACCAAAAATCTGGCCTTCATAAATGACAATGATTTTGAAAAGGATAACATTTCCTTTTCGAGTGATTTGCCCGCTGCTACTGGATCAAACGAATCACAAACGAAACCGCAAAGAGCACTAAAAAAATAATAAAAATAATCTTCGCAATACCCGCGGCCTGCGCTGCTATTCCAGTAAAGCCAAAAATTCCTGCCACAATAGCAACAAGTAAAAAAATGAGTGTCCATGCCAACATAATTTAATTCCTCTTTAAAAAAACAAAATCAGCTACAATTAATTCAATAGCCGTATATTACGCTGCCACATATCTCACAAAAAAGCCAACCCATTTTCACTAAAATGATAATAATCTTTAGGTTATAGCTAAAAATTATTTTCCAAACTCCTGTCATCATCTCCTCAAACAAACTATAAAGTCTGCCCTTCAAGTGACCTAATGGGCCGACCCTAAGGATGCCTCGAATTCACCCAACTGTTTTTCTAACTTCCATTGCAATTGTGCTTTTTGACTAGTCGATAAAAACTGTTTGCAAGACAGTGAAGGATTATCATTCCCCAGCTTATCGTGCTGACATGCTTCAACAGGAATATATTGATCTAAATCTCGCCATAAGTTTTCTCCCGGTAAAAAGCTATATGCCAGACTGTTTCTAACAAAGCTTTTTAAAACTGAATAGGGGAAATGATAAGTCGTTTCAGCGCGATAAAACTCATGAACCAAATCAGTTCTTAATACCCCTTCATCGTCTGTCGATAAGGCAACCGGTACATGATATTTAAGATAAAGCGGTAATGGATGCGCTTTGCCTTGTACCCCTAAAATAGTGGCGTTACTGGTTAAATTAATTTCGACCAAGATATGTTTTTTCGCCATTTCCGTTAATACATCACGGGCATTTTTTTCATACACAATATCAACACCGTGACCAATACGATCTGCATGCGCAATGTTGATCGCATGATCAATATGAAAAGTTAAATCGTGCGGCGCGACCAATCCCGGCGCCAATTCTCCTGCATGAAGTGAATAGTGAACCATCGGATATAACGTATGCAGGAACGCAATAATCTGCATTTCTAAATCATAATTTTTAATTGAGTAATAACCGTCTTCTTGTTGCACGATGTTAACGCCAACAATAGAGGGATTGCTTTTCGCTGCTTCAAAACCTGCGAGAACTTGGGCAAAAAATTGATTGATTGGTTGATTCCGCATCACTTGATATAAAAATCTAACCGTAACCTGGCATCCTGGCTGCGCCTGCTGAGTAGCACATTGTAAATTGTTCCTTAAATTTTTAAGGTAGTCGTTCGATTCATTCGAAATGAATTGAATAGCAGCTTGAAAATGAGGGTCTGATAGCAACAGTTGACGTTGCTTAGCAAAGTCATTGGTCCATGCTTTGCTACTATAAACATCAGCGAATCGATCCTCATCAAAAGTTTCCATCAATTCCAAATAAATTTCATTTTCCATTGCGGCTCGAGACACGATCGACTGAAATGCTTTATCTCGATTAGCCAGATACAAAGGATAAAATTTAAAAAATGTCGCGAAAAAATGATCGTGACATCGCCCCTCTTGGGTATCACAGTGGCGCGTTGACCAAGCATCGATGAGTGAATTTCTTAAATCTTCATCATTGATCAT